>Ga0209297_1000009_pt1 | contig 236036 bp, 209 predicted proteins | sample S_130805_MF_Meta_FD_187322 | JGI IMG/M metagenome (GOLD analysis project Ga0209297, IMG submission 187322) | Freshwater microbial communities from Lake Simoncouche, Canada to study carbon cycling - S_130805_MF_MetaG (SPAdes) (version 2) | ecosystem: Environmental > Aquatic > Freshwater > Lake ...
CAAGCTGACCAATGCGGCGCTTGATCCATTTGCCAAAATCCCGGAGTTCAAGTACTGCGCGATCAAGGCAACGCTGGGGGGCAGCGCGCCGGTGGTCAGCAGTTATGGTGGTGGGCAGATTCTGAACCCCCAGACCAGAGTGGGGCTGTGAAACTGGGTTGGCCAAGACAGAAGCTCGTTCTTTAACGATAATCAAGGGTTTTGTCTGGCAAGCCCCATTTTGAACGAACCGACCGCACCGAGAAATTTGCACCAAACGCACATCAGCGTTCGCGGCGCACGCACGCACAACCTCAAGAACATTGACCTGGACATTCCGCGCAATCAATTGGTGGTGATCACGGGCCTGAGCGGTTCGGGCAAATCAAGCTTGGCCTTTGACACCTTGTATGCCGAAGGCCAGCGCCGCTACGTTGAGAGTTTGTCGGCCTATGCGCGGCAGTTTTTGCAGCTGATGGACAAGCCCGATGTCGACTTGATCGAAGGCTTGTCCCCCGCCATCTCCATTGAGCAAAAAGCCACCAGCCACAACCCGCGCTCCACCGTGGGCACGGTGACTGAAATTCACGACTACCTGCGCCTCTTGTTTGCCCGCGCCGGCACGCCTTACTGCCCCGACCACAACTTGCCCTTGCAAGCCCAAACGGTGAGTCAAATGGTCGACGCCGCGCTGGCGCTGCCCGAAGATACGCGCTTGATGATCGTAGCGCCCATTGCGCGCGAGCGCAAAGGCGAGTTTGCCCAAGTCTTTGAGCACATGCAGGCGCTGGGGTATGTGCGTTTTCGCATCAATGGTCAAGTTTTTGAAGTTGAAAATTTGCCCACTTTGAAAAAGAACGAGAAGCACGACATTGATGTGGTCGTTGACCGTTTGAAGGTTCGCCACGAAGACCAAGCCCCTGCACGCGACGCCTTGCGCCAGCGCATGGCCGAGAGTTTCGAAGCGGCCTTGAATTTGGCCGAGCAACGCGCCATCGCCGTTGAAATGGACAGCGGCAAAGAGCACATGTTCAACGCCAAATTTGCTTGCCCTGTGTGTCACTACTCGATTGCGGAACTTGAGCCTCGGCTGTTTTCTTTCAACTCGCCCATGGGCGCGTGCCCCAGCTGCGACGGCCTGGGCACCATGGAGTTTTTTGACATTGAACGCGTGGTGGCCTTTCCCAGCTTGAGCTTGGCCAGTGGCGCCATCAAGGGCTGGGACCGCCGCAATGGCCTTTATTTTGGCATGCTTGAAAGCTTGGCCAAGCACTACCACTTTGATGTGGAAGCTGCCTTTGAATCCTTGCCACAAGAAGTTCGCCAAGTCATTTTGTTTGGCTCGGGCGAGGTGCCCATCAAGTTCAGTTACTTGCTGGAGTCCGGCAGCGCGCAAGGCAAACGCGTGAGCAAAAAACACCCCTTTGAAGGCGTCATTCCCAACCTCACGCGGCGCTACAAAGAAACCGACTCATCGGTGGTGCGCGAAGATTTGGCGCGCCTTCGCAGTCACCAAGCCTGCGCCGATTGCCAAGGCACTCGGCTGCGCCGTGAAGCACGCCATGTGCGCGTGGGCCAGGGCGATCAAGCGCGCGCCATCTACGAGGTCAGCCACGTGACTTTGGGCGAGGCACAAACTTATTTTCAAAGCCTGCGCCTGCAGGGCGCCAAAGCCGAGATCGCCGACAAAGTGGTGCGCGAGATTGGCTCGCGCTTGAAATTTTTGAACGATGTGGGCCTGAACTATTTGAGCCTGGACCGCAACGCCGACTCCTTGTCGGGCGGTGAAGCGCAGCGCATTCGCTTGGCCAGCCAAATCGGGTCTGGTTTGACAGGTGTGATGTATGTGCTGGACGAGCCCAGCATCGGCTTGCACCAGCGTGACAACGCGCGCCTCATCAGCACCTTGCGCCACCTGCGTGACATTGGCAACAGTGTGTTGGTGGTCGAGCATGACGAGGACATGATCCGCATCGCCGACCACGTGATCGACATGGGGCCAGGTGCTGGCGTGCACGGCGGGCGCGTGATGGCGCAGGGCACTTGCGCCGATATTTTGGCCGCCCCTGATTCTTTGACGGGTCAATATTTATCGGGCCGCAAGTCGATTAGCGTGCCGACCAAGCGCCACCCTTTTGGCAAAGACTTTGTGCAAATTGTGGGCGCCACGGGTCACAATTTGAAGCAGGTCAACGCCTCATTTCCAGTGGGCTTGCTGACCTGCGTCACCGGTGTTTCGGGCTCGGGCAAATCAACTTTGGTCAACGAGACTTTGTACGCCGCTGCTGCGCGCACGATTCACCGTGCGCATGAAGAGCCTGCGCCGCACGAAGAAATTTTGGGGTTAGAGCATTTTGACAAAGTGATCAACGTCGATCAGTCTCCGATTGGCCGCACCCCGCGCAGCAACCCCGCCACTTACACCGGCTTGTTCACCCACATTCGCGACCTCATGACCGAAGTGCCTGCTGCGCGCGAACGCGGTTATGGGCCCGGGCGTTTTAGCTTTAACGTCAACGCGTCCAACGGCGGGGGCCGCTGTGAGGCCTGTCAGGGCGACGGCATGGTGAAAGTTGAAATGCACTTTTTGCCTGATGTCTATGTGCCTTGTGATGTGTGCCACGGCCAGCGTTACAACCGCGAGACATTAGAGATTTTTTACAAAGGCAAAAACATTGCGCAGGTGCTCGACATGACGGTGGAGACAGCCTTCGCGTTTTTCAGCGCCGTGCCCTCCATCGCTCGAAAATTGCAGACCTTGCTCGATGTGGGCTTGAGTTACATCCGTTTGGGACAAGCGGCCACCACTTTGTCGGGCGGCGAAGCGCAGCGCGTGAAGTTGGCGCTGGAATTGTCCAAGCGCGACACAGGCCGCACGCTTTACATCTTGGACGAGCCGACCACAGGTTTGCACTTTGCCGACATTGCACTGCTGCTCAAAGTGCTGCACCAACTGCGCGATGCGGGCAACACCATTGTGATCATTGAGCACAACTTGGACGTGATCAAAACCGCAGACTGGGTGATCGACATGGGCCCGCAAGGCGGGGGCAGCGGGGGCAGCGTCGTGGGCGTTGGAACGCCCGAGACTTTGTCGCTCAACGCCGAGAGCTTCACTGGATTTTATTTAAAGCGCCTGCTTGCGGCATGAGTGCTTGCTGTTTGCTAGACCGTCAAAGCCGACTGCAATAAATCGCGCGTGCGCATCGCTTCGCGCCGCGCAGCCTGCGCAAAATCATCGTCCGCTGAAGCATACAAAATGGCACGCGAAGAGCTCACAATCACCGCGCCCGTTGTTTGCCCACCGCTTTGCCGGTAGCCCGCTTGGATGGTGGCCACCGCGTCTCCGCCTTGCGCGCCCACCCCCGGAATCAGCAAAGGCAACGTGGGCGCCAGGCTTCGCACGCGCTCAATTTCTGCGGGGTAAGTTGCGCCCACCACCAAACCCAATTGCCCGTTCGTGTTCCATGGGCCTTGCGCCAATCGGGCAATGTGCTCGTACAGCAAAGGCTGGCCTGGCACCGAGGCCAAGCGCTGATTTTGCAAATCGTCTCCGCCAGGGTTGGAGGTGCGGCAGAGCAAAAACGCGCCCTTGCCGTGGTGCTTCAAATACGGCTGCACCGAGTCAAAGCCCATGAAGGGCGAGAGCGTCACCGCGTCAGCCCCATAGCGCTCAAAGGCTTCGATGGCGTATTGCTCGGCGGTAGCGCCAATGTCGCCGCGCTTGGCATCCAAGATCACCGGCACATGCGGGGCATTGGCGCGCAGGTGCGCGATCAAGCGCTCCAACTGCGCCTCAGCGCGGTGGGCTGCGAAGTAGGCAATTTGCGGTTTGAAAGCAATGGCCAAGTCGGCCGTGGCATCGGCAATGCGCGCACAAAAATCATATATTTTGCTGGCCTGGCCCTTGAGCGCGCCAGGGAATTTGCCAGGCTCAGGGTCCAAGCCCACGCACAGCATGGAATGGTTTTGGCGCTGTGCGCCGCTCAATTGTTCTAAGAAGGTCATGTGAGGATTTTAAGGTTTGGCTCTAAGATCGGGCAATGCACTCACTTTCTACGCGCCAATGGTTGGTTTTGGTCACTCTGACCGTGGTCTGGGGCCTGAACTGGCCTGTCCTGAAACTGGGCGTCACAGGCTACCCGCCTCTGACGTACCGCCTCCTGTGCTTGCTGATCGGCACACCCGTTTTAGGCCTGGCTTTGCTGGCCATGAAAGTGCCCCTTCGCATCGAGCGTGCGCATTGGCCCGAGTTGCTGCGATTGTCGGTATTCAACATGTTCATTTGGCATGCCTTGATGATCCTGGCTGTGCAGTTGCTCTCGAGCGGCCGCTCGGCCATTTTGGGCTACACCATGCCTATTTTTTCTGCGGTGCTGGGGGTCTTGTTTTTCAGCAACCGCATGACCGTGCGCGCGTGGGCCGGTGTGGCCGCATCCAGCGTGGGCGTGGCGTTTTTGCTCTGGCATGAGTTCTCGAGTTTGTCGGGCAAACCCATTGGTGTTTTACTGGCCTTGGGCGCGGCCAGCACATGGGCCTTGGGCACCCAAATGCTGCGCCGAACCACGATACCGGTGCCGACCTTGGCATTGTCGTTTTGGATGACTTTTTTGACCGTCCTCGTCATGGCAGCGCTTTCATTTATTTTTGAGTTTGATCAGTGGCGCGCGCCCACTCCCACACATTGGGCCTCGATTTTGTTCAACGCATTTTTGGTCTTCGGCTTTGCCCACCCTGCTTGGTTTTATTTGGCCCGTAGCCTGCCCCCTGTGGCCTCCACTTTGAGCGTGATGATGATCCCCATCTTGGGCGTCTTCAGCGGCGCCTATTGGCTTGGCGAAGTCTTGCACTGGCAAGACTGGGCCGCGGTGGGGCTGATGGTGTTGTCCATTGCCAGCGTGCTTTGGCCCAGCGCAACGCAGGCCCAGTCAGAGCCCACCGACACCAAGGTCTAAGCTTCGTCAATCGCCATGTGTTCAGCCCTCGACCAGGGCTGCTGCCGCACACAAATCGGCCCAAGCTTTGGCCTTGTCGCCTTGACTGCGCAGCAAATAGGAGGGCGGGTAAGTTACCACCACCGGCACGCCCTGAAAAGCATGCGATTGCCCACGCAATTTGCCCAGCGGCTCAGCGCTTTGCAGCAAGGCCTGAACCGCGGTTCGGCCCATCGCCAAAATCACTTGCGGCTGCACCAAGGCCACTTGGCGCGAGAGGTAAGGCGCGCATTGTGACAACTCTTGAAGTGAAGGACTGCGCCCCGAAGGCGTGCGGCATTTCACCGCATGTGCCAGAAAAACTTGGCTGCGCTGCAAACCCACGGCCTTGAGCATGTTGTCCAGCAGCGCGCCGGCAGGGCCAGCGAAACTGCCACCCGATTGGTCCTCGTCTTCGCCGGGGGCATCGCCCACCACCATCCAAGCCGCTGGCGCAGCGCCTTCGCCCAGCAGCGCCTGCTTTCGGCCTTGGCACAAAGCGCAAGCTTGGCACGCGCTGACGGCGGCCTGCAAGGCGGGCCCACCCATCTGCGCAATGCCATTGGGCAATAAGCCGTGCGCTGTTGCAACCGCATTTGCATTTGCATTTGCAGCAGTAGCGTTCGCTATTGCAGCAGGCACTTTAGCGCTGACGTTTGTATGCGCCGGTTTTCCAATTGGCACAGGCGCTGTCGTATCACGCACCATCGGCACGGATTGACTCACCGGTGAAGGCAGCCACACGCGCACCCCCATCTCGGCCAGCATGGCGCGTTGTCGCTCGTCTAATTCAAAACTTGTAGGCTCGTTCATCGAAAGAAAATTTCTAAATTCACGGCTTCAATGCGTTCAAGGCCATGCGCATCACCACGGCCGATTCGCGCGCTTGGCGGCCTGCAGGATAGTAATCTTTGCGCAAACCAACCTGCACAAAACCATGCGCTTTGTATATTTTCATGGCGCGCACATTACTCTCCCGCACTTCGAGCCACATGCACTTCGCGCCCTGCCCGCGTGAGCACACATCCAGTGCTTGCATCAAGCAACGCGCCCAGCCTTGCCCTTGAAAAGCGGGGGCCACGGTGATGTTGAGCAAGTGCACTTCATCGAGCACTGGCATGGCCACATAGTAGCCCACAACGCGCTCACCCATCACCAGCTTTTGAGCCACATAACCTGCCTTCAATGCGTCTTTGAAATTGCCCAAGGTCCAGGGGTGCGCGTAGGCCAGTTGCTCCACCTGCACCACCTCTTGCAAGTGCGCTTCGGTGATGAATTCGAGCAGCACCTGCCCCGCCGTATCGTCCAAGCCCTTGGTTGCACCCTCACCCGCACCCTCACCCGCAACTGCAGCCGCACTGGCAACAGCCTTGGCCGCCTTGATCACTTCGCGCTCAGCGCTGGTGTGAGCCACTTTGTCGCGTATGTACAAAGGCTGCACTTGCTGGGCTGCCATGGCAGCGCCTTGGGCCCACAAACGCGGCGCTAAGCGCAGCAATGCATGAGCGCTGGGCGTAGCGGGCACGCGTAAAACCTCACTAGGCAAGCGCTCGCCGTACACATCAAAAGCACTGCCCCCCAAGGCCCATGAACCACTTGGCCAAACAGCCTTTTGAAAATGCGCGCCCAGCGTTTCGGGCGAGCCCGCTTGCAATGGCAGAACGTTGCGCCAACATTCATTGCCACTGCTCCAAGCATACGCTGCGCCATAAACCTCGTCCATGCGCGCATCGATCACCACAGCAAAGTTTGCAATGTGCGCTGCATGAGCCCAAGCGCGCTCGTTGAGCACAGTCCAGCGGGCATCTTCTGCTACCGCCAACAGGGTCTCAATCGGGATGACAGGCAAGTTGGCACCCCATCCAAAGCCTTGCGCCACCGAGCAAGCCGTGCGCACGCCGGTGAAGGAGCCTGGGCCTTGGCCCACCACCAGCGCGTCCAAGTCTTGTAAACGCAGGCCCGCTTGCTGCAGCAAAGCCAAGGCCTGCGGAATCAATTGACTCGACGCTTGTGCGCCGCCTGCGCTGGTGTGCGACCAAATTTGCATGCCATCGGTCAAGGCCAAAGACATTTGTTCGGTGCTGGTGTCAAACGCCAACAGTTTCAAGGCTTGGTGGCTCGGCTGTGTCATCCGCGTTGGCCCTGCGCGCCGCGGTCAAATGCACGCGGTGACTCTGGCACTGGCGAAGGCACGGGCACGGGCAGTGCCACAGGTGACAAGGCTTTGCGCACACCAAACAAAATGCCGCCCGTGACCAAGGCCAAGCCCACCCACAGGTTCCATGACAGCGGTTCACCCAAAAAAATCACTGCACCCACGGCCGACAAGCCCGGCACCAAGGCGGTGATCATGGTCGAGCGCACGGGGCCGTACGCGCGAATCATGTGCGTGAAAGTGATGCCCGAAATCACCACGGAGCCCACACCTTGAAACACTGCTTGAAAAATAATTTCGGACCATGCGGCCTCTGGCAAGCGCGTAGGCCACCAACCCAGGCCAACCCCCATCGAAAAAACGGGCACATAACACACCAAAGCAAACGCTGTGATCGCCATGGTGGCGCGCACAGCATCCAGGCCGTGGTGGCGCACCGTGACGCTGTAGGCCGACCAACACAAGGCCCCACACATGAACAGCACATCGCCCACCCACACATTGCCGCCATCAAAAGCTTTGAGCAAACTCATGCCGCCCACCAAGACATCGCCACACAAAATCAAAGCCAAGCCCATGGCGCGCGTCATGCTGATGTGCTCACGCAAAAAAAGCCACATCAACAAAGTGGTCCACAGCGGCAAACTGCCAGGCAACAACACCGAAGCGTGGCCCGCAGGAGCATAGAAAAAGCCACTGTAAGCCAGTACTGCATACAACAGCCCGCCGAAAAGGCCGGCTTGCAGCGTCACGCGCAAAGGCAAAGGCGACAAGCCCAGCAAAGAGCCCACGCGCTGGCCCTTCGCACGCGCTGGCCGCATCAGCCACCAAGCCCAAGGCAGGAGCACACTGCTGGCGCCCAGAATGCGCGCCAGCGCAATGTCCAGTGGCAGCAAGGTGTGCGAGGCCGAGGCACGCGCCACCACAATGAAAGAAGTCCAGATCATCACCGTGATCACGGCTGACATGCGCCCAATTGTGCGAGAAGAAAAAATCATGCAGCAATGATACGGCCTGGCACGCATGCGCGCGCCATGCGCAGCATGCCCTGCCCGAGCACTTTAGCCCGGCAGTTTGGCAAAATCTGCCAGGGCTCGGCGCGCGTTGACGCGAATTTTGAAAGCATTGACCTTCATCAAACCCAAGTCTGATCGGTTGAAGTCAAAAATATCTGTGTCCAAGCTGTGCCGAATGACAGGAAAAGCGCCATAACCCGGCTCAATGTAGTTGTCTTTTTGCAAAATCTTTGTCTCTAAACCAAGCTCCCAACGGTCTCGCGCACGAACACTCACAGGGCCCAACTCGAGCGCCTTGTTGGGCCCCAGCGGGAACGTGATGGAAAAACCCATGAAGGCATTGTTATTGGGCAGCAAGTTCGAAGGCCCTGTTTTCCTGACATACAGTCCAATCGAATAATCATGGAAATAATGTGTGGAAGCCAAGCGGTGGCCTTTGTCATTGCCCTGGAAACGTCCGGTGGAATAGGTGAACTGCACATTCGATGCAAACGGCCTGACACCCAAACTCAAAATATTAGGCTGCCTGGGGTACGCAATGAAAGGGTTGCTCCAGTGGCCGTAAATCCAGGTGGCTCGGTATTTGCCATCCTGGCTGGCCCAATAAGCGTTGACCTGTGCGCCCGAGGTTTTGTAGCTCAAATCTCCAACCGCCACCTGCGCCCACAATCTTGGCAATATGGGGCGTTGGTACACCAGCAAGTTGGTCGACATCCGCGTGGCCTCACCCAACCCCACGCGCCTGAAATAACTGTTAGGGTTTTTGAAGTCGTCCGTTTCTGATAACAACTGCGCGTAAAAGCCTTGCCAGCTCAGCCCTTTGGCCAAAGGCACTTCCCAGCCCGTGGTCACGCCCAAAGAGTAATCAAACAAGCCAAACTCAGTTCCGGCAGTGTAAGACGCGGCCGGGCTGATCTCAATTTGAGGCATGAAGTTTTTGTCATGGGCATCTTTGACAAGCCACTGCGCATCGCGCTCTTGCGGAACATCTTCAATGTCAAAGAAGAACTTCAGCGCATCTTGCCCTTCGCAGCGGTCGTCCCCTTCTATGTAGCTCCTGCTGCAGCTGACCGTGCTTTGAAACCCGCCCACGCGCTGCCCCATGTGCGTCAAAGCCAGCACCACAGTGTCTGAGCTTTGCAAATCAGATTTCACAAAGGCAGCCAGGCCCGCGCCCATCGCGTCCATTCGGTCTTGTCGCCAAAGCCTGGGCTCCGCCTGAACCATCCAGCCCGTAGCGGTTTTGGCAACATCGATATCGGAAAACCCCATGGCATGGAAAACATCGGCCATGCGCACTGCGGTTTCCTGCACACTCAACGGGCCTCGGGCTTGCTGGGCTGTTGGCGCAGTCTGCGCAGCCGCGCTGTTGTCAAGGCGCTGGACTGTCAAGGCCTGCGCTGGCTTTGCGTTCAAGTCTGAAAGACTGATTCTTTTTGCCGCTGACTCGCGCTCACCTCGCCCGAAATAATAGGTCAAGCCCAAAGTGGCTTGCGCCGCTTGTTGCACCGACTTGTGGGTCAACTTTTTGCTCGCCGCCAAGTTCAGGTCCATGTTTGACGTGATCCGGTGCGAAAACGAAGCTCCTGCTCGCGTCTCCTTGCTATCGTTCTCAGCAATCAAAGAAACGCTGTCGGTGAGTTTGTAAATCACACTGCCAAAGGCGCCATGCATCAGGCCTCCAAAACCCTCATTAGCTTGCGTTGCCGATTTGCCTGCACTCAAAAGCCACGGCCCGACCTGCGCAGAACCCACGATGTATTTTTGCCGGTAGTTTGATGCAGCACCTCCATAGTCAGACACCCCCACCGCCAAGTGCGGCTGAATGAGGTAGGTGCTTGGCCAATATTTTTCGATCGGCAACTGCCATTTCGCACCCACGGAAAGATCCCGAGTCGCTGACCTGCAGCCCCAAGAATAAGTGTCGCAATTGAGATCGCCGTCATACGTCAAGCGCCCGACAGCCTCCAAACCCGGCAGTAGGCCAAAGCCCATGTTCATGCCCCCAAAGGAGCCAACCCCGAGGTTGGTACGCGCAGTCTCAGGGGTTGAATTGGTCATGGCAAGCGCCATGCTGCCTTGCGGCAAGGCCAGTGCAATCGGTGTGTTGATGGCGCCCCAATAGCCCGGCGCAGACATCTGCTGGCCAACTGCATGGCTCATGCAAAAACACTGCACAGCCATGGCCCACAACACCCCAAAAAGTTGTCTAACATTCATTCCAATTGACCTGCATTGATTCATTCGAAAATTGTTGTCCAAACTGCAAACTGTGAAGTGCGCAGCCATTTCATTTCATTCTTTGAAAAAGAAACTGAGTTTTTCCAACGCCATCCTTGGCGCCACACCGCGGTTGAGCGAATTGATCAGCTGCTGGTCTGCCATGCTCATGAGCAACATCAGTCTTTGCCTGCGCACATCAAAGCTTGCCAAAATGGCACTGACCACATCCGAGGCTTTGACAATGCCGGCCTCATAGGCTTTTTCTGTTGCTGCCACATTTTTCTCAGAATCTTTCACCGCCGAGGTGCGAAAAACCAGCTCTTGAGCGTTGACCTTCAACGCCAGTTCGGTGCTCTCGCGCTCCAAGCGCAATTGCTCTTGCACCTCTTCCAAAGCTCGGCGCGCCCGCTCTTGGTCCACCATGGCGCGCTGACTCGCTTGCATGCCATAGGCAGACACGCCGGTGGGAAACGAAAGCTGAACGCCTTGGTAATTGTCCGACATCCCCGCGTAGTGTGAGCTTCGAACAATCAAATTGACCTGCGGCAAATAACTGCCCTTGGCCCGCAAAACCCCCGACTCCGCCAACTGCAACTGCTCTTTGGCTTGGCGCACCATGGGGTGCTCAAAATCATCAGCCGCATCACGCTGCGCTTGGGCACTGAGCACAGCGCCGTCCAAATCTTCGGCCGGCTCGCTTTGCAAATGCTCGTAGCTTGCCCCTGTCAAAGAGAACAACTTTTGCCGCGCCAACTGAATGTCATTTTGCAAAGACTGGTAGCGTGCCATGGCTTGTGAGTGCTGCACTTTTGCCAGCGTGATGTCCATCACGCTGCTGTAGCCCAGATCAAAGCGCCGCTGCGCACGCTGGACTTGTCGGTCCAGCGCTTGTGCCTCGAGCAAGGCCAACTTTCGCAGTGAGTTGGACCTCACCAAGCTGCTGTAGTTCACATACAAGCGCTTGGACAAATCAATTTCTTTGACACCCAAAGTGGCCTGCGCGTAGGCCGCGCGAATGGGTGATTCTTTGAAGGTGGCGTATTTGTCCAGATCCACCAGTGGTTGAATGGCTTGGACTGTTGTGCGATTGCTTCTCTCAAACGCACTGCGCCCTTGCTCCATGAACAGTGTGGGCAAATAACTCAGCTGCGCGCGATTGGCATCGAGCTGCCCCAGCCTCTCTTCAGCCTGCGCATTGAGGAAGGCTCGGTCGTTGCGCAAGGCCAGATCAAAAGCGTTCACCAGTTCAGCCGCCTGACTCAGACCAGACACACCGCTGGCAAGCAAGGCCATCACGACATGAAGCACAGCCCGCTTCATTTGAAACTCAAGCCGAGAAGCAGTCGCATGGGTTTGCATGTAGGCCCGCATCTTCAGTTCAAAAATGACTTGGACAATTGGTCCGTCAAAGGCTTGAGCAAGTAACTCATGAACGAGCGCTCTCCGCTTTTGAAAATCACATCGACTGGCATGCCCGGTTGCAGTGGTTTGCCTTTGAGTTTTTCGTGCAAATCATCTTTGATGGCAATGCGCACCAAATAAAATTCGGCTCGCGCGTTTTCAGGCCGCGGATCGGTCACCTTGTCAGAGGCCACCTTGTCAGCGCCCACCAGCGTGACCTCGCCAAACACCACCGGTGTGGTCTGCGGGTCAAACGCCATGAAACGCAAATTCGCTGGCATGCCCACGTGCACTTTGCCGATCAAATGCGTAGGCACTTTGGCCTCCACAATATAGTCCAAGCTGCTGGGAACAATTTCCATCAAGGTCTGCGCCGGTGTGACCACGCCGCCCAGCGTGTTCACACGCAAGCTTGAAACCACGCCATCCACAGGCGAGCGCACGTCGTACTGCGCACGGTCGAAAGACAAAGACTGAACCTTGGCTTGCACGCCCTCTTTGAGCCCCAAGATCTCCGACAAGTCTGAATCAATCTTAGACAAACGCGCGTTGACCAGTTGCGACAGCTCCCCCTCTTGGCGCAAAGCCTCACGCTCCATGTTGTTGGCGTCCAGTTTGGGCAGCAAGCCTTCCTTGGCCATGGACTGTGCATTTTTAACGTCAGAAATCAAAAGTTCCAACTGCCGTTTTTTCGTACGCAAAGAAGTTTGGTATTCATTTCGGCGCGCCTCAAACAGCTTGGACTGAACTTGCTTGGCCTCCAGCATGCGCGGGTCTTTGGCCATGCGCTGAACTTCAGACAGCCATTCGATCGCGGGCAAATCAGCGCGTTCACTGCGCAAGCGGCTCTCACTGGCCAGCAGATTGATGAGCTGAAGCGTTGTGGTTGCCAAATTGGCATCCGAGCTCAAAGGGTTGAGCTGAACCAACAACTCGCCTTCTTTCACGGCCTTGCCCTCGGCCACCAAAATTTTGCTCACCACACCGCCCAGCGTGTGTTGTATGGTTTTCCGGTTGCCCACAGCGCTGACCGAGCCCTCAACGGCAGCCCCCTCGTCAATGGGCGAGTACATGCTCCAAACCGCAAAGAAAAGGAAAAATGCCAAAACGCCCCAACTTAAAACAGACCCCAGTTGGATCGATTCTGAAACCGGCGGGGTCAAATCTCTTTTCGTCAGATCCTCGGCCCGGTAGGCATTGAGCAGGCGGTCCATCATGGGGCTGTACCTTGATTTTGTTGCGACCACTCAATGACTTGCACGGTGGGCCCAAATTTGAGCATCTGCCCCGTACTCAACACCATCAAGTTGTGCGCCAATGAAACCAAAGTGGGCCGATGGGTGATGGCCACAATGGTCGTGCCCAGCGCACTCAAGTCGCGAATGAGTTGACCCAAAATCAATTCGCCCGCTTCGTCCAGCGCGCTGTTGGGCTCGTCCAGCACCAGCAGCTTGGGCGTTTTGTAAATGGCGCGCGCTATGGCAATCCTTTGCTTTTGACCACCCGACATCGCAAAAGCACTGCTCTCTCCAATGGGCGTGTTGTAGCCCAGTGGAAAATTCAAAATCACCTCATGCATGCCCACGCGCTGCGCCGCCAGCACAACTTGCTCAGAATCCACCTCGCCCAAGCGGGCAATATTTTGCGCCACCGTGCCATCAAAAAAGCCCAACTCTTGCGCCACGTAGCCCACATGCGGGCCCACCTCATCGCGGTCCCAAGTGGACATCTCCACCCCGTCCAGCCGTACCGAGCCCTGCGTGGGCTTCCAAATTCCCAGCAAGCCACGGGCCAGTGAAGATTTGCCACTGCCCATCGAGCCTACGATCACATTCACGCTGCCTGGCTCCAACACGGCATTGACCCCACTGACCACCGGCTTGGTATGGCCCGGGGGTGTGAGCGACAAGCCATGGATCACCATCTGGCCCACGGGCTTGGGCAATGGCATTCCCTTGGTGTTGCTGCGGTAGTCAATCAACAGGCTGTTGAGCCGGTTAAAAGCTTGTTTGGCGCCAATGATGGTTTTCCAGTGGCCCAAGGTTTTTTGAATTGGTGCAATGGCTTTGTTGATCAGCATGGACGCGGCAAACACCATGCTGGCTGAAATCTGGTCATTGATGGCCAACCACGCCCCCAAACCCAAGGCAAAAGAAGGCAGCACTTTTTGCAGCAAGCCTAAAAAATTCCCCATCCCACCGGCAGACTCCGAGGCTGAGGTTTGGAGCTCTAAATACTTCTTGTGCGACTCATACCAGCGCTGCCTTGCGGTGGACTCCATGCCCATGGCGTAGCTGCTCTCCACATTGCGCAGAAACTGGCTCGCCGTGCGATTGGCCGCCGCAAATTGGTCATTGGCCGCCATGATGGAAGCCGATGTCCAGCGCTGCTGCAGGTACGTTGTGATCATCATGACCAAAATCGATACCAAGGTGAAGATGGCCAAAACCGGGTGCATGATAAAGCCAATGCCCACATAAAAAAAGGCAATCGGCAACTCCATCAGGGCCAGCGCCGGTCCGGCTGACACAAACTGCTTGAACGCCAGCAAGTCCCCCAACAATTGGTGGATGTTCACATCACGCCTGCGCAATTGATTGCGGTAAGCTGCATCAAACACGTCGGGGGCCAACTCCCAGTCGAGTTTCAAAGCCAAGCGGATCAAAACCTGGGCTCGCAGCCATTCGAGCAAGCCACTGAAAAGGAAAATAAGAACCAAGACCGTGGTCAGCGAGATCAAGGTGATCAGGCTTCTGCTGCTGAGCACCCTATCGTAGGTGTTGAGCATGTACAAAATCGGTGTGATTGCCGCCATTTCAATCACAAAAGTCAAAATGAAACTCGCCCACAACACTCTGGCTTGCGTGAAAAGCACCTCACCCACAGGGCTTTTGAAAAATGGGGTCATGGAAGCAAACTAATTTTCAGCCAAATAAAGAACAAAGGTCACTGACCCCTTCCAGGATCAGTGACCTTGCATCAAACCCGAAAGATTACGAGCCCGAACCAGAGCCCGAACCAGAGCCCGAACCTGTACCAGAGCCAGAGCCAGAGCCAGAGCCAGAGCCAGAGCCAATGCTGGTAGATCCAAGCAGGGTCACGTCATGGTGCCCAGGCGTATAACCGGTTGGATATATTTGGTGAGCCGCGTTGAGTTGCAAGCTCAACCCCTCTAAACCATTTGCGGTCAGCGAGGTGTTGATGCTGGTTTGAACTGCGTCGTCGATCGAAACATTGTCAACCCCGCTTGCGTCCAAGGTGTTCAAAAACTTGACCAAGTTCTTTGTCTGCACCGCTGTCAATGTGCTCCACGTGCCACCTGTGGGTGCCATGTCAGCAGTGATCTGCAAGGTCACATCCAGGTTGGTGCCAAAGGTCAGGCCATGCGACACGGTCGAAGCATTGCTGGTCAATGCCTTGTTGTACATCGCGTCGTACTTGCCCAAGTTCAGGAGCACGCTGTATGCAATTGCTGTCCCGCTGCCTTCAGCCTGCGTGTCGACCAAGTCAATGTGCGCATCTTCCAAGTTCATCACGCTAGGCTTGAGGCTGACACTGTTGTCGTTGGTGTGATCGGAGTTGTCATCGGCTTCGGTGACCATCACCACCACTTTGAGGTTGTCGTCAAACACTGGAACTTTCTTGGTCTTAGGACCGACAGCACCAGGAGCGGCAACCGTACCCAGAGCATTGTCACCCGCCAAATTACCAAACCCACCAATGTCAACTTCAATCACCTTGTCGGTGGCTGAGGGTGCAACAGGCACCGCTGAAATAGACGTCTTGGCAGCGCCCGTCAGAGTCACGCCGCCAGGGGCGAAGTCTGATTGGTATTTGACGAAGTCAAGGCCAGAGTCCATGTACTTGGACAATGAGTATTTCAGCAATGAGATCGCGCGCGCGTTAGGTGTTTGGTCATTCGCAGACAAGACCATCGTGATATCGTCACCAATGATCAAGCCCTTGCCAGCGGCAATGTCTTCCACATCGCGGCGCGTGATGCCCTGTTTGGGATTGCCGATCTCTTGCCCGAACAGTAGGCCCGTGTTACCGGTTGCTCCGGAAATAGGCGTTGCGTTGCCTAAGGCTGTATTGATCTGTTGTTCTGTCGCATTAGCATTGCCGGCGGTTTTCAGATAATCAGTGCGGTATTGCACCAATTTTTCCAGCGCTTGTTTCAAGTTCAAGCTTGAGCCAGCGGTTGGCATGGTGCTGCTGCTGTAGGTGGAATTCAGGTTGGTGACCAACAAAGTTTTTGCAGCATCTGTGGTGGCTGCAAAATAGGCATTGATGAAGGTGCCCAAGTCAGACGCCAGCGCGTCAGAACCTGTTTGCTGAACCGCCGCATTGCCACCCGACTTGAGCAAAGCCAAGTTGGTGGTGGAAGAGGCAAACTGCGCCAAGTTGGCACTGACCGATGCAATGGCGGTGGCAGCTGCGCCCGAGGCTGCTGCGTATTGCGCTGCGTTGGTCACGCCAAAGGCCGTCATGACCTTGTCAAAAACGGTTTGAATGGATGTGGCGGCACTTGTTGTGGTTGTCGAATACAGATTTGCAGCGGTGCTGGGCGCTGACAACGTCAAAGCAGCAATTTCCTTGTTGATCTGATTTTGAACTTCAAGAGCCGTTTTGCTCACACCCAGTTTGGTTAAAAACAAGGGGACGATGGTGTTGATGTTCGTAACCACCGCCAGCGACACTTGGTTTTTAACCAAAGTCGCCTGCGCAGTAGCTGCCGTCGTAGCCGAGGTGCTGCTCAGGGCGGCATACGGGTCGGTATCGCTGTAAGCGGTCAAGCCGTAGCTGGTCAACACTGCGGCTTTGGCCGCATCGGTTGTCGCTGCCGCATAAAGTGTTGAGATGGCAGAGACCACAGTCTGGCCAAAGCTGGCTGTCATGGTGCCGACTGCACCGTCAGAAACGGTGTCGTAGCCGCCCGATGTCACGATCTTGGCGCCGCTGGTCGATTGGCCCTTGGGCACCGTGAACGTGTACGTACCGGTTGTTGTGCTCTCAGTGGCCAATATGTCTGTTCCAGCATCGTACGAGCCGTTGGCATTGACGTCCAAATACACGGTGGCGCCCGAAGCGTAAGCGTCTGATGCAATCACAGAATAGGTCAGCCCAATCGATGGCGATGCACCTGCCGTGCTGGCGTTGCCTGCCACGTCAGTGAAGGCGCTGGCAGCTGAAGAAATTGAGATTGCGCTGGTGCCGTCCGCCGTGAAGGTGGCCGTATAGACCTTGGAGTTCGAAGAAGACACTGCAAAACCACTGAGCGCGCCGCCCGCAACGGTGAAGTTGGAAGCGGTCAAAGCGGTTGCAGGCACTTCAGATGCTGTGAAAGTGATCAACGATGTGCCGCCCGATGCCACTGCAGTTTGGGCCGAGGTGATGGCGATGGTGGGAACCGCTGTGTCCAGTGTGAAGGCCAGCGCTGCAGATGTTGCACTGTTGCCTGCTGTGTCAACTTGTTTGACCAAAACGCTCTTGCTTCCGTCGCCGGTCAAGGTGAACGAGCTGCCAGTGAATGTGGTGAAAGTCGCACCAGCATCTGTGGAGTAAGAGTAGGTGCCACCTGTGTCCAGATTAGAAACTGAAACAGTTCCGACGTTGGTGATCAGATCGGTGCTTGTTCCGCTGTCTGTGGCAAGTGCCAAGGTGGGCGTGGAGATCGAGGTATCGCCGGTGAAGCTGCGCACTGCAGTCAAGCCTGCGTTGCCGGCCGTGTCGGTGTAGCCGCCAGCTGTGACGGTCACGCTGCCTGTGAACTTGTCGCTCACAGCTGTAGGCGTGTAGGTGGCGGTCCAAACTTTGGAGTCTGTGGTGGACTGCACCAAGTTTGAGACGGTAGCGCCTGTGGCAGACACAATGTCTGCAGCTGCAAACCCGACTGGCGCCTCAGAGAATGTGAAGGTCAGTACGGAAGAGTCGCCCGATTTGAAGGTGGCTGCAGTGGAGGTAATGGCCACCGTAGGCGCCGTTTTGTCCAGCGTGAATGTCAATGTAGCGGAAGATGTGTTGCCCGCTGCATCCGCATCAGTCACCACCACGGTGTGGCTGCCGTCTGCCGTAGGCGCGGTGTAGGTGCTTGCGGCCGTGCCGCTGTCCACCGTGTAGGTGCGCGTGATGCCGGTGGCGGCATCGCTGACTGTCAAGGCTGCGCTGTTGGTGATCAGATCGGTGCTTGTTCCGCTGTCTGTGAACAGCGCAATGGTCGGCGCGGTAGGCGCCAAGGTGTCGCCGGTGATGGCAATGGAATTACTGGCAATGTTGGCATTGCTGGTAGAGTTTGTGAAGGTACCAGCAGCTATGCTGATGGCACCCGTTAAAGAGTCGACCGCGCTGGTGGGCGTGAACTTGGCTGTGTAAATTTTGCCTGTTGTGTCAGCCGTCAAATTAGAAATAACACCGCCCGTGACTGTGATGTCGCTGGCGTCAAACCCAGTTGGTACAGCACTGAAGGTGAATGTGACAACAGCTGTGTCGCCCACCTTGAAGAAGGTCTTGTCGGTTGTGATCAGCACACCAGGCGATGTGATTGCAGCCAGAGCCAGCGATGCGGCCGTTCCCAAATTACCTGCAGCGTCATAGTACTGGTCAGACACACTTACAGTCACGGCGCCACTGAAGTTGGCGGTGGGTGTGAGTTTGGCTGTGTAGACTTTGCTGTTGGCAGTGGACTGGGCCAAGCTTGCAAGCGTGCCGCCTGTGACCGTGATGTCGCTTGCTGTGAAACCAATCACATTTTCAGAGAATGTGAACGTGATGGTGGCCACCAAGCCTGTGGCAATCGTGCTCAGGTCAGAAGTCACTACCACTGTGGGCGAAATCTTGTCACTGGCTGAGGTGGTAATAGCGTCCGTGGTGTAGGTGGTATTCAAACTTGTGGACGCAGTGGCAGAAGCCGCAGCCACGTCGCCACCGGCTGTGATGACTGTCTTCACAGCAGCAGCGCTGGTTGTAACGCTTTGCGACAAGCTGTTCAAACCCACTTGACCGATGTCAGTCACATTGGCTGAAAAGGCCTTGATGCTGGCCAAAGTGCCGCCGGCAGTTGCGGCTGCGGTGGCTGCAGTTGATTGTGCTGTGGCCAGTGTGGCCACATTGGCTGTGGCCCCTGCAGTCGCTGCAATCAGTGTGCTCAAACCTGTCAGGGTGGCACTGCCGTCGGCCAAACTCAGGGCCGACTTGACTGTTGCAGTCATGATGGTGTTCATCACGGCTGTCACGTCAGCTGCACTGCCAGAGCTCAGGGCCGTCAACTGGGTTGCGCTCAAGGAGGCAATGCTGTTAAAGGCTGCCAGCGAGATAGTGCCTGCAGTGCCCGTTGCGCCCAAGCCCGTAGCGAGTGTGTTGGCAGTTTGAACTGCCAGCATGATATTTTGCGCCAAGGTTTGGAAGGCGATGGCAGCCGCAGCCGCTGTGGCCGTGGTGGCGCCAGCCAAAGATGCCACTGGATCGAATGACAGCGCACTGGCCGTTGTTCCCGTCAAACCCAGCGAGGTGAGCACAGCCGCCGCCGCCGCTTGCTTTTGAGCCGCAGTTCCGGTGGTCGCACTGTAAGCCACTGCGTAGACGGTGGTGATGGGGGTGATGACCGCCAAGCCAGCCGGTGCCATCATGAAATTCACAGGTGCGCCAGTTTGCGTGTCTGTTCCGCCCAAAGAAATAAGGTTCGCACCGGCCAAGCTGACCGTGGAGGCCATGCTGTAGCCGCCAGTGGCGTCTGTCACAGCTGTGGGCTCGTTGGCGTCTTTGACACCGTCGCTGTCCAAGTCAACAAAAACTGTTGCGTCTTTGACGTAGCCATCAACGACCTTACCGGCATTGACCGTGCCAACAGATGCGCTGACATCGGCCGACATGGCATTGCCTGAGGCATCCGTGATGGATTTGCTCACCGTGATGGCGCCCACGGCCGTCATGTCCGTGCCCTTGGTGAAGGTGGCGGTGTAAACGGCAGGGTTGCTGGAGGAGACAGCCAGCGCAGAAATAGTACCGCCAGTTGCAGTGATGAAGGAAGTTGCAAAACCAACAGGTGCTTTGGAGAAGGTGAACGTGACGACAGCGGTGGCACCAGCAGCCAAGGTAGTTGGCAGGCCAGTGATTGCCAAAGTCAATGGCACGGGAACAACTGCGGCGGTTGAAGAACCACCACCGGAGGCCAGCGCTGCGGCGCCCAGCACTGCCAAGCCCACCATCATGGGGGAGCTCATGCCGGCCAAAGCCGCGTCTACGGCGGAAGCAGCAGCAGGCGCAGCGGCGCCCGTGCCCGCATCCGAAGCGGTCTTGGCTGTGCTTGCCGCTTGCGCGAGCAAAACACGATCTGTGGACTGCTGAATCATCTCAAAATTCAGGCCCATGCTTTGCAAGTAGGCTGGCGCCATCAGATCCGCCGTTTGCGCATCTTGCTGGAATTCTTCACCTTGCAAGGCCAGTGCATCGCGGGCAATGCTGTCCAGCAAGTCTTGAACCATCAAAGTGTCTTGGTCTTGAGCAGCTGCAAGGGTGTTGATGTACTGAGTTTGCGCCTCAGCCGCCACTGGCTGAGCAGTTGCAGGGGCCAGATCAGTGACCGCCAATTTGTTCAGCAGCTGCGCAGGCGTCACGCCTTTGTCTTGCATTTTGGCCAAGGCTTGCTGTGCAAGCGCCATCATGGCCAGGCCCGACATCGATTGCACCCACCCTGTAACGCCTCGACCTGCCAAAAAATTTGTGCCAGAAGATTTCAAACCGCGATTGTTTGCTGGTTTTGATGACATGTTGCGCTCCAGAATAGAAACAAAGATATGGAAAATTAACACCTAACCTGTCAATTTATCATACTTTCACCCATATTGCACGGTATATCCCTTGCACACTGTACTTATTTTGCGACACAAAAAAGCAATATGCCGGCACTAGAATGCGCCCTCGCGGCCCTTTCGAGCGATAGACTTGGGCATGCCTTCTCGCCCTTCAACGCCAAGCCCCAAGCTGCCGCTTGCCATTTTATTTCTGTGGGCTTTGCCCACTCTTACAGCTGACGCAGCCTTGCCCGTCAGTGTAGAAAAAGCCCTCCAGCAAGCCCACATTCCCTTGGATTCAGTCAGTGTTTTGGTCACACCCATGCAGGCTGCGCCAGGCAGGGGGGCCACAAAGCCACGCCTGAGCCACCGCCCGGGCGCCCCCATGAACCCCGCCTCGGTCATGAAATTGATCACCTCCTCTGCTGGGCTTTCTTTGTTGGGTGCCGACTTTACTTGGCGCAACCGTGTGTATGTCGATGGCCCGGTGCAAGGCGGCGTACTGCAAGGCAACTTGATTTTGCGCGGCAGCGGTGACCCCAAACTGGTGGTTGAGCGGGTGCAAGAGTTATGGGCTGAGGTGATGCGTCTGGGGGTGCGCGAGGTGCGCGGCGACATCATTTTGGACAGCAGCGTGTTTGATCTGCCCCCCGCCAATGCCGCCGGTTTTGACGACGAGCCGCTGCGCCCTTACAACACGGCGCCCAGCGGCTTGCTGCTGAACTTCAAAGCCATGATTTTTAAATTTACGCCAGATTCTTTAGCTGGAAAAGCCAATATCACAAGTGAGCCCCCACTTTGGCAAGTTCAGGTGCCCGCCGATGTGCCCATGTCCAGCGGCCCCTGCCAAGATTGGCGCAGCACTTTGAAGGGCGATTTCAGCCAAGCCGGGCAGATCCGTTTCAGCGGCACTTACCCTCGCGCTTGCGGTGAACAAAGTTGGCCGGTGGCGTTTGTGCAACCCGAAACATTTGCCTCGCGCATGGTGCATGCCACCTGGCTCGCCGCTGGCGGCAAACTCAGCGGTCAAGTGCGCGAAGGCCTCACCCCCGCCAGCGCGCTGCTCCTGCTGCAGGCGCCTTCTTTGTCCTTGCCTGAGATCGTGTCCGACATCAACAAGTTTTCCAACAACGTGATGGCCCAGCAATTATTTTTGACCTTGTCCAGCGCGCAAGGCCTGGGTGTTGGCCAAGCTCCCCCCGGTGAGCCTGCTGCCAGAGGGCGGTTTGAGGCCTCGCGCCAGCGCGTGTTGGCGTGGTGGCGTCAGCACCTGCCAGATCAAACCGAGCCTGTGCTGGACAACGGCTCGGGCTTGTCGCGCCATGAGCGCAGCAGCGCGCAGGCTTTGAGCGCTTTGCTCCAAGTGGCCGCCCAAAGCCCCTACGCTGGCGCACTGCAAAACTCCTTGTCGGTTGCGGGTGTGGACGGCACTTTGTCGCGCATGCAAGAGCGCAGCCCCCACTCTGCCGCCCTTGGGCAAGCCTGGCTCAAGTCGGGCAGCCTGCGTGATGTGGCCGCGCTGGCCGGCTATGTGCAAGGGCAAAGCGGGCAGCGCTATGTTTTTGTGGCCATCGTGAATCACCCGCAGGCAGCACTTGCGCGGCCGGCTTTAGACCGCTTGTTGGAATGGACTGTGCAAGACAAGGCACGCCACTGATTCGACAAACAAACAACAAAACAAGACTCAGATCAAAGATTCATGAAGTCTTTGCGCAAGCTCAGTAATTACCCCATCACGGTCAAGCACAGCCAATGTTTAAGATTGTCACAAAAGTACGGTCGTTCTTTTTAAAAGTTTCATATTCAAGAGGTGATAGATGAAATCTATGCATTGGAAACTCGCGCTGCTCACAGCAGCCGCATTGGTGGCGGGCTGCGGCGGCGGCTCTGGCGATCAGACCAGCGTGCGGGCTGGCATTGCATCAGTCAAAGTCATGGGCGACAGCTTGGCCGACAGCGGCACCTTCAAGGGCATCCCGGGCTATGGCCGTATCTTCTCAGTGCAAGGCAGCAGCAGCGAGCCCAATGCCATATGGACCGAGCGCTTGAGCGCATTGTTTGGCGCGCCGCAGTTGTGCAACTTCTTCAAATACACCGGCATTGCTGCCACGCCTTTTTCTACCACCGCGGGCTGCACCAGTTATGCCGTGGGCGGCGGGCGCATCAACAACATTGATCCACTGACGGGCGGCGCTGCATCACCTTTCTCGGTGGTCTACCAATTGCAAATCGCTTCAGCGGCAGGCAATTACAAAAGCAGTGACTTGTTGCTGATCGATGGCGGGGGCAATGACGCAGCCGACTTGGTTGGCGCTTATTTGGCTGCAGCCAAAGACGGCGGTGCCAGTTATGCCAGCATGGCCGGTAGCCTGATCCCCACTGCCACCTTGACGCCCTTACTGGCTGGTGGTGCAACCGGTTTGGCTCAAATCGGCGGTGTTTACATGGTGGCTTTGGCTGACAAGTTTTACGCCAGCATCAAGGCCAGCGCACTGGACAAAGGCGCTGAGCACGTGGCGATCTTGAACATGCCCGGCATCACCAACACACCGCGCTTTCAAATGGTGCTTGACAGCATTTCAACGGCCTACGGCGGCGGCACCACCGGGGCTGGCGCTCGGGCCCAGTCTGAGGCCTTGTTCAAGTCGTGGGTGGAGGCCTTCAACACCGAGTTGGCGATCAAAGTGGCTGGCGACAAACGCGTGGTGCTGGTGGACTTCTACACCGCCTTCAACGACCAAGTGGCCAACCCTGCGCAATACGGTTTGACCAATGTGAAAACGCCCGCTTGCCCGATCACGGGCTTAGGCACAGACGGCTTGCCCAGCTACAACTTCCAAACCTGTACAGCAGCGGCTTTGACAGCGCAAACTCCGCCCACAGGGGCCACAGGCGGCTCCAGCTGGTGGCAGACTTATGGCTTCGCGGATGGCTTTCATCCAACGCCTTATGGCTACCAGTTGCTGAGTCAATTGGTCGCAAAATCTTTGGCCACCGCCGGTTGGCTTTGAACCCACGCAAAGGAGAACACTCATGAAATCTAAATTCTGCTTTGCCTTGTCGGCTTTGACAGCTGTGGCCGCTTTGTCGAGCGCCAGCGCCTACGCCCAATCTCAGGGCAGCTGGTTAGTGCGCGGGGGCTTCATGCAACTGGCACCCCAGGTCACCAGCGGCGTCTTGAGCGCGCCTTCCTTGGCTGGCGTGCAAACCAGCGTGAGCAACAGCACCCAGTTTGCTGGCGGCATCACTTACATGGTCAGCGACAACTTGGCCATGGACTTGCCCTTGGCACTGCCATTCCAGCACGACTTGTATGGCGCAGGCTCGATCACTGGCGTGGGCAAAATTGGCGACACCCAAGTCATACCCGCCACCTTGATGCTGCAATACCGCTTTGGCGCAGCCGGTGCGGTGTTTCGCCCCTACTTGGGCTTGGGCGCTACCTACGCCAAGTTTGACGGCGAGCACAGCACAGCGCTGCTGTCAGGCTTAACCGGCGGCACCCCCGGCAATCCCACCCGCTTGTCGATTCAATCCAAATTGGCTGCGACCCTGCAAGTCGGCGCATCTTACAAAATTGACGAGCGCTGGTTCATCGATGGCGCCATCACCAAAACGCCTTTGAAAACGCGCAACACACTGTCCACCGGTCAAACGCTGGACATCACGCTCAACCCCATCGGCATCAGCTTGGGGATCGGGCGCTTGTTCTAAGTCTAGGCTGCTGCCCGCTGCAACCTGTCGCGCACGCCTTCCCACTCGGGCGTGTGCGGAGGCATTTCAACCCAAATGATGCTGGCTGCGTGGGCATCAAAATCTCTGAGCACGGCAAACAAATCGTGCGCGGCTTGATCGGCTTGCGTGGGCATGGCGCGCCAAAGCAAGCCTGCGCCTAAAAGGCTTTCATCAGGTTTTTCCGCTGACCACAAAGCCAAATTTTGGGTGTGCGGGCCCAAGGCCAGCAAGGCTTTGCGCCAAGCATTTTCTGTCATCAACCGCACTTTGGCTTTGGGCGCGTAATGCGACTCTAAAGTGCCCGAAGCGCGCGGTGCTTGGCTGTCCAGGTCTTGCGGGTCGCGCACTTTCATGCCGCAGGCTTGTTCAATTTGCATGCGGCTGATGTGCCCGGGGCGCAGCATCACGGGCTGGCCGCGCGTGCAGTCGATCAAGGTTGATTCAATGCCCACTTGGCACTCACCGCCATCCAAAATCAAGAGCACATTGCTAAATTCAGATTGCACGTGCGCCGCGCTGGTGGGGCTGACACGGCCAAACACATTGGCGCTGGGCGCGGCCAAGCCCCAGACGCCTTTTTCTGCGCAAGCCTTGAGCACTTGTTGGGCCACAGAGTGCGAAGGGCAGCGCAGCCCCACCGAGGCTTGTCCGCCAGCGGCTGCCGCGGCTTGTTCGGGTTTTCGGGGCAAGATCAAGGTCAAAGGTCCGGGCCAAAAAGCAGCCATCAAGCTGCATGCAAAGTCAGGGACTTGCGCCGCAAAGTGCATGGCGGTTGGCGCATCGGCCACGTGCACAATCAAGGGGTGATTGACCGGCCTGCCTTTGGCTTGGAAAATTTTTGCAACCGCTGCGACATTGCATGCATCTGCAGCCAAGCCGTACACCGTCTCCGTGGGCAGGCCCACCAATTCTCCGCTGCAAAGCGCTTGCGCAGCTTGCTGCACATGGGCTGCATTGTCGCCAGACAAAATCATCTCAACACCGATCCCAAGCGCCAAAGGGTAAGCTGCCCAGTTCAGTTTTGCCGTGCATTGTCATGACGATCAAAATGCCTCGATACCCAAAATCAAAGCCGCCTTGAGCGCTGTCTGGCGGACTTGAGAAATGCTCACGCCCGTGACATTCAAGTGACCCATCTTGCGCGCTTTGCGCGCCTGGGTTTTACCGTACAAATGCAAGTGTGTGCCGGGCAATGCCAAGACCGCAGGCCAATCGGGCGTGCGCGGCGCGTTGTGGGCATCCAACCAAATGTCACCCAGCAGATTGAGCATGATGGCTGGGCTGTGCTGACGCGGCATGGTCAAGGGCAGGCCGGCCAAGCTGCGCACTTGCAAATCGAATTGCGATTGATCGCAAGCGTCCAAACTGTAGTGTCCGCTGTTGTGCGGGCGCGGCGCAATTTCATTGACAATCAAACTGCCATCTTGCAACACAAAAAATTCGGTGCACATCACGCCCACATAGTTCAGGCCTTGCGCAATCGAGCGTGCGCAATCGATCGCTTGCGCGGCCAAGCCAGCAGGCAAGTGGCCTTCATACACTTGCGTCACGGCCAAGATGCCATCGCGGTGCAAATTGCGCTGCACCGGAAAATTCACCACAGTGCCATCGGCCCCTCGGGCCAAGATCACTGAGCATTCAAGGGCCAGCGGCAGCATTTTTTCCAGCACACACGGGGCTTGTTTCAATGCAGCCCAAGCCGTGCGCAAAGCGGGGGCATCGGCCACGCGCATTTGGCCCTTGCCATCGTAGCCCAGGCGCGCTGTTTTAAGAATGCCTGGTAACAGGTTTTGGCTCAGTGCTTGTTCCAACTGCGCCGCGTTGTCGATCACAGCGTAAGGTGCGCAGGGCACGCCGCAGCGCACGAAGTGGGCTTTTTCTTGCGCCCTGTCTTGGGCAATGGCCACGGCATCGGCGCCGGGCGCAACAGGCCTTGACAAAGCCAGTTGCCGCAGTGCTGGCGCAGGCACGTTTTCAAATTCAGTGGTGATGGCGGCGCAGCACTGGGCCAGTTGCTGCAAACCTGCGGGGTCGAGGTAATCGGTTTGAATGTGCGTGTGACTGACGCGCCCGGCCGGGCTTTGCGGATCGGGGTCGAGCACCGCGGTGAAGTAGCCCATGGCCTGCGCTGCGTGCACAAACATGCGGCCCAACTGGCCCCCGCCCATCACCCCCAAGGTGATGGGTTGGCCGGCCACAGTCGTGCCAGGCCAAAGTGGCTCAGAAAAAGAGGGCTTCAAGCCGCACCCACCGGCGGCAAGCTCATGGCTTTGGCTGCGGCCGTTTGCTCGGCCCGAAATTGTTGCAGCTTGGCCTGCAAGGGCGGGTCGTTTTGCGCCAGCAAGGCCACAGCAAACAAGGCGGCATTGGCCGCGCCCGCATTCCCAATGGCAAAGGTGGCCACCGGCACGCCTTTGGGCATTTGCACGATGCTGTGCAGGGAGTCAACGCCTTGCAAGTGCTTGCTGGCCACCGGCACGCCCAGCACGGGCACCACGGTTTTGGCCGCCAACATGCCTGGCAAGTGCGCTGCGCCGCCAGCCCCGGCAATGATCGCAAACAAGCCGCGGCTTAAAGCGGTTTGCGCATATTCGAACATTTCATCAGGCATTCGATGCGCCGAAACAACCTTGGTTTCATGCGCTATGCCAAACTGTTGGAGAATCTGCACTGCGTGTTGCATGGTGTCCCAGTCTGAACTGGAACCCATGACCACGCCAATGCGTTTTTTGTCAAGTGGTGCTGTGTTTGGCATGGCTGGCTTTTTTCAATGAATGCTTGAATTTTAAGGTTTCACCCTCAGGTCTCCTAAATATGATTGAAGTTACTGTCCAAACGTTCGAAACCGAGGTGATTGCCGCCTCCATGACCACACCTGTTTTGGTGGATTTTTGGGCCCCATGGTGTGGCCCTTGTAAAACCCTGGGGCCTTTGCTTGAGAAGATGGAAGAGGCCTATGGCGGGCGCTTCAAATTGGTCAAGATCGACTCTGACCAAGAGCAGCAATTGGCCAGCGCCTTTGGCATTCGCAGCATTCCCACCTGCGTTTTGCTCAAAAATGGCCAACCCGTGGACGGCTTCATGGGCGCTGTGCCTGAGGGCAAATTGCGCGAATTCCTCGACAAAAACCTGCCCAGTGAAAACGAAGTGCTGGCAGCCACAGAAGTTCAAGAAGCCGAGCAACTGCTCGAATCGGGCGACCTGGAAACCGCGCAAACCAAATTGCAAGAGGCCCTGCAAGCCAACCCCGAGAACGACGACGCACGCTTTGACTTGGTCAAACTTTTGATCAGCATGGGCCAACTCGAAACTGCGCAAACCGTGCTCAGCCCCGGCTTGTCGCAAATTCCACCCAAATTGCGTTTTGAAGCTTTGAAGCATTGGCTGCAAGCGCTGCTGTTTGTCACGCAAGACCCACGCGGGCAGTGGACCACCGGGCAGTTTGACGCCTTGATCGCCGCCAACAAGCGGGATTTTGACGCCCGCTTTGACAAAAGCCGCGTGCTTCTGGCCAGCGACGACTGGACCGGCGCCATGGACGAGTTGCTCGAGATCATCATGCGCGACAAAAAATGGGCCGACGAAGCACCGCGCAAAACCTTGGTGGCCATTTTGGAATTGCTCACACCGCCTACCCCCAAAGCCGGACAAGACCACACGGGCAAATCGGCTGGCGGCATTGAATTGATGGGCAAAAGCGCGGTGCAAGAAGACCCGCAAGCCGCGCTGGTCTCGAGTTATCGGCGCAAATTGAGCATGGCGCTCAATTGAATTTAACTGCGCGTCAAGCGCTGCAATGCCTCTTGGTATTTGGCCGCGGTTTTCTCAATCACTTCGCGCGGTAAGCGCGGCGCTGGCGGCGTTTTGTCCCACGGTTTGCCGTTGATCAAAGTGCTCTCTAGCCAATCACGTAAGAATTGTTTGTCGTAACTCGGTGGGTTGACGCCTTGCACATAACTCTCAGCAGGCCAGTAGCGTGAGGAGTCGGGCGTGAGCACCTCGTCCATCAAGACGAGCGTGCCATCGGCGTCCAAACCAAACTCGAACTTGGTGTCGGCAATCAAAATACCTTTTTCCAAAGCGATGGCGCTGGCCGCTTTGTAAATCGCAATGCTGATGTCTTTGATGCGCGTGGCCAAGTCCAAGCCAATCATTTGCACCGTGCGCTCAAAGCTGATGTTCTCATCGTGCTCGCCTGCAGCGGCTTTGGCCGCCGGTGTGTAAATGGGCTCGTCCAACTTGCTGGCGTTGCTCAAGCCTGGCGGCAGCGGCACGCCGCACACCGATTGGCTGTCTTGGTATTCTTTCCAACCACTGCCAGCCAAGTAGCCGCGCACCACGGCTTCCACCGGGATGGGCTGCAGGCGTTTAACCAACATCGAGCGGCCTTTGACTTGCTCGACTTCGGCTGCGCTGACCACACTTTCGGGCGCATCACCCGTCAAATGAGTAGGGCACAAGTTCAGGCCCTTTGGCCCCAATTTGTCAAACCAATACAAAGCCATTTGCGTCAGCAGCACACCCTTGCCCGGAATCGGCTCGCCCATGATCACGTCAAAGGCGCTGATGCGGTCTGAGGCCACCATCAAAATGCGGTCGGTGCCCACCGCGTAGTTGTCGCGCACCTTGCCGCGCGCGAGCAAAATCAAGGAGCTTAAAGCGGAGGTGTGAAGCGCAGCGGGCACATTTGTCATGGCTATATTATCGCCACTCTGCGCAGCACCTCTTGAAGTTCAATGAAGCCCGATCAATGAACAACTTGCGCTAACTCACCCTTTGCATATTGCCCCGCCACCACTTGCAAGCTGTGGCCCTTGATTTTGCCGGCCATGCCTTCGCAGCCAAACTCCATGTAACGCTGCTTGCAAATTTGTTTGGCCGCTTCACGCGCCGGTTTGAGCCAATCGCGCGGGTCAAATTTGTCGGGGTTTTGCGCCATGTATTTTCGCACCGCGGCCGTCATGGCCAAGCGAATGTCAGTGTCAATGTTGATCTTGCGCACGCCAAACTGAATCGCCTTTTGAATTTCTTCCACTGGCACGCCGTAGGTTTCTTTCATGTTGCCACCGAACTCGCGAATGATGGCCAGCAGGTCTTGTGGCACGCTGGAAGATCCATGCATGACCAAGTGCGTGTTGGGAATGCGCCGGTGAATTTCTTGGATGCGCTCGATGGCCAAGATATCGCCCGTGGGCTTGCGCGAGAACTTGTAAGCGCCGTGGCTGGTGCCAATGGCAATGGCCAGCGCGTCGAGTTGCGTGCGCTTGACGAAATCTGCGGCTTGCTCGGGGTCGGTCAGCAACTGCTCGCGCGTCATGGTGGCCTCGGTGCCGTGGCCGTCTTCTTTGTCGCCCTTCATGGTTTCCAAAGAGCCCAAGCAGCCGAGCTCACCCTCCACGGTGATGCCCAATTTGTGCGCCATGGCCACCACTTTTTGCGTCACATCCAAGTTGTACTCGTAGCTCGCAATGGTCTTGCCATCGGCCTCCAAGCTGCCGTCCATCATGACCGAGCTGAAGCCCAGATTGATGGCGCCTTGGCACACCTCGGGGCTTTGCCCATGGTCTTGGTGCATGACCACCGGAATGCTGGGGTAGGACTCCACCGCGGCTTGAATCAAGAGCTTTAAAAACCCCTCGCCTGCGTATTTGCGAGCGCCAGCAGAGGCTTGCATGATCACAGGTGCACCTGTTTCTTTGGCCGCCTCCATGATGGCCTGGACTTGCTCCAGATTGTTGACGTTGAAAGCTGGAATGCCGTAGCCATTGGCCGCGGCATGGTCCAGCAGCTCGCGCATCGATACGAGTGCCATGGTAATTTCCCAGAGAGTGAATGATCTTTTTCCAAGCCCCGACAGACTGCGCCACTGCACTTCAAAGCAGCTTTTCAAATCATGTAACCGGCTTGTAACTTTCTGGGATTTTATAGATTTTTAAGGACGCAGCTATCATTTGAGGCCATGGATCAGACCTCCGACACAAATTCAGTCTCTTGGCGCTTTTTTGCAGCCGTCTGCGGCTTGGGGCTGGCGGCCTTGTTGGCCTGGGACGGGCTGGGCTTGGACATGGCCTTGGCAGCCCCCTGGGGCGGCCCTGGCGGCTTCGCACTGCGCGATGACTGGTGGCTGTCCAAAATCATGCACGAAGGCGCACGAGCCTTGGCCTGGCTTGTGTTTCTGGCCTTGGCTGCAGGGATTTGGCGTCCATGGGGCGTGCTTGCAAGCCTGCCCTTGAATGCCCGGGTCAGGCTGTTTTTATCGGTGCTGGCCGCCTTGCTCTCAGTCACGCTGCTCAAGGGCCTGAGCCACACCAGTTGCCCCTGGGACTTGCAGGCCTTTGGCGGCAGCGCTGCCTACGTTTCGCACTGGGCTTTGGGACAGCGCGATGGCGGCGGCGGGCATTGCTTCCCGGCCGGCCATGCCTCGGCTGGTTTTGCCTTTGTGGCCGCGTATTTTGGCCTGCGCAGCGCAGGCTCTCCCAGCGCGCGCTGGGTTTTAGGGGCTGCGCTGTTGGTGGGCACGGTGCTGGGCTTGTCACAGCAAGTGCGCGGCGCCCACTTCATGAGCCACACACTGTGGACCGCATGGCTGAGCTGGAGCATGGGCGGCGTTGCCCATTTTTTGATGCAGGCCTGGGTTTTAAAACGCCTTACTCGACCCGGCAAATCTTAAGGGTGTTGGTGCCCCCAGGCGCGCCCATGGGCTCGCCGCTGGTGATCGCATACACATCGCCAGAGCTGACGATGTTGCGCTTTTTCAAATCAGTTTCGGCTTGCAGCAAAGCCGTATCACGGTCGGCGCTGGTGTCCATCAAAAGAGGTCGCACGTTGCGGTACAAGGCCATTTTTCGCTGCGAACTCAGTTGCGCGGTGACGGCATAAATCGGAATTTGCACGCGGTGGCGGCTCATCCACAAAGCGGTCGAGCCTGACTCTGTCAAAGCCACAATCGCTTTGGCGCCCAAGTGGTGCGCCGTGAAGAGTGCGCCCATGGCAATGGACTGGTCGATGCGGCTGAAACTTTGTCCATTGAAGTCGGCGTCCAACTCCACGTGCTCGGCACTTTCAGCGGCCAAACAAATTTTGGCCATCTCTTGCACCGTTTCCAAAGGGTATTTGCCTGCTGCCGTTTCTGCGCTGAGCATCACGGCGTCGGTGCCGTCGAGCACGGCGTTGGCCACATCGCTGACCTCGGCGCGCGTGGGCACCGGGTTGGTGATCATGCTCTCCATCATTTGCGTGGCGGTGATCACCACTTTGTCATGCTGGCGCGCAAGTTTGATCATGCGCTTTTGCAAAGCGGGTACCACCGCGTTGCCCACCTCAATGGCCAAGTCGCCCCGGGCCACCATGATGCCGTCGCTGGCCAATAAAATTTCTTCCAAACGCGGGATGGCTTCGGCGCGCTCGATTTTGGCAATCAAGCCCGGCTTGTGGTTGTATTGCGCTGCGGCCACGTTGGCCAACTGCCGCGCCATTTCCATGTCAGTGGCATTTTTGGGGAAACTCACGGCCAAGTAATCGGCTTGAAAACTCATGGCGGTTTTGATGTCCTCCATGTCTTTGCCCGTCAGTGCTGGCGCGGTCAAGCCGCCGCCTTGCTTGTTGATACCTTTGTTGTTGGACAACACGCCGCCAACTTTGACGCTGGTGTTGACTCGCTCTCCGGTCACGGAGTCCACCGTCAGGACAATCAAGCCGTCGTTGAGCAGCAGCACGTCACCGGCTTTCACGTCGCGTGGCAGCTCTTTGTAATCCAGACCCACGCCGGTTAAATCACCCAGCTCTGTGCGCGAAGCGTCCAGCACGAATTTGGCGCCCGACTCCAACATCACTTTGCCATCGGCAAATTTACCGACACGGATTTTGGGGCCCTGCAAGTCGGCCATGATGGCCACTTCGCGGCCTGCGCGCAGCGCTGCTTCACGCACCAAGCCCGCTCGGTCAATGTGGTCTTGCGCTGTGCCGTGGCTGAAGTTCAGGCGAACCACATTCACGCCGGCGCGAATCATGGCCTCGAGCAAAGCAGGATCGCTGGAGGCGGGGCCCAGGGTGGCAACAATTTTGGTGGCGCGTGTTGGCATGAGGCGGCATCTCCGTGTAATTTAATTTCAATTTTCCCACGAATCTAGTTACATTGGCAGAACAAGTTTTTTTCTGCCCATGCATTTCCTTGATTCGCCCCCAATTTCGCGGTCTGCTGCGTCAGGTGGTTGCCTTCATAATCCCCGCATGTGGAACAATGGACCGCCCTGACGACATGCCCAATGAAAATATCAGCTACGCCCGCCCACGCCTGTCTTCTGTGACCGCGGCTGTGCGCGTGCTGAAATGCTTCAGCGCTGCAGAACCAGAAATTGGCATCAGCAGTTTGGCCAAACGCCTGTCATTGGCCAAGAGCACTGTGCACCGCTTGGTTGTCACCTTGACCCATGAGGGCTTGCTCACGCAAAATCCGCAAACCGCTCGCTACCGTTTAGGCGCGCAGTTGCACGCGATGGGAAAGCTTTACAACCCCAACCCTTGACCGACGGAGATTTTGGATGTCCAACACCTGCAAATTTATTTCTTTGTGCAACGCTTTGGAGGTGCCCCAAGGCGCTGCTGTCAAACTTGAAAAAGAAGGTTTGACGCTGGCCGTCTTCAACGTCGATGGGGCATATTTTGTCACCCAAGATGCGTGCACACACGGCCTGGGTTCGCTCTCAGAGGGTGACATTGTGGGGGACGTGGTCGAATGCAACTTTCACGGCGGCGCCTTCAACATCCGCACCGGTGAAGTGGTCAGTTCGCCTTGCTCGGTCCCTTTGAAAATTTACAAAACACGCCTGCAAGGCGGCTCTGTTGAAATTGAAATTTGATCGCTTGCTTTGACTGCTTTGACTGGGCCGCTTTACCGCCGCGTCAAGCTCTGCAGCAACTCGTCGAGCTTTTCTTGCTCGCTCAAATGCATGCACAAGCCCCAGGCTTTTTCTGTTTGCGCGGCGCCTAGAATGGGCGCGCTTTGATCGACAAACTTGGCTTTGAGTTGCGCATTGCTCATAGGCCGCTCGATGCTGCCAATCGCAGACTTCACAAAAATGTGATGTGCGTGGCCTTCAGTGGTCTCGATGGTCACATCGACCGAGGCCTCATGGATGCTGCGGTCCACGATCAACTCGACTTTATCGCGCAGCGCGATCACCTGGGGCGCGGTCACCACCTTGTCGGCGTACTCATGCTCGCCCGCGCGGCCATACAGCAAGGCCACAGCGCATGAATGAAACACACTGAACTTGGCCAAAAGGCCGTCGCTGGGGGTTTTTTTGCCCGTCAGTTCTTGCACCAAGGGGTGGGCTTTCAAAGTGACCTTGGCCACTTGCTCTGGTTTTAAATTGTGCTGCGCACGCAGTTGCACACAGGCGTCAATGGCAGGGTGAATCACGATGCCGCATGCAAAAGGCTTGTAGGTGTTGAGCTCAATTTCCCAAGTCTTGCCTAGATTTTGCGTGATTTCGCGCCAGTCGGTTTTGTCAGAGAACACTTGCATCAAGCCGCGCGGCGCTTCCAGTGCGCGGCGCGATGCGGTGTAGCCATGCTTGGCCATCAAGGCGGCCATCAGGCCCACTTTGGCTGCCGCACCCGGGTGAAAAGGCTTGGTCATGCTGCCAAACTGCTCGCGCAAACCCACCGGTTGCGAGGCCGCAATGCCCAAGGCCATTTGGGTTTGCAAAGCGCTCAGGCCAAGCACGCGCGAGCACGCCGCCGCACTGCCCAACATGCCGGTGGAGCCCGTGATGTGCCAGCCGCGGTCGTAGTGGTCTGGGTAGATCGCATTGCCTACGCGGCAAGACACTTCCACCCCCAAAACGAGGGCGTCGATCAATTGACGACCACTTGAGCCCAAGTGTTCACCCAAGGCCAAAATCGCCGATGCCACGGGGCCAGCAGGATGGATGATGGTTTTCAGGTGCGTGTCATCAAAGTCAAAAGTGTGTGAGCTGATGCCGTTGAGCAAAGCGGCATTGGCCATGTCCACCCGCTCAGATCGGCCCAGCACAGCCGCTTGCTTTGCGGGCTCTAGCTCTTGGATGGCAGCCAAGGCCGCTTCGATGGTTTCGTGCGTGCTCGGGCCAACAGCGCAACCAGCCCAATTGGCAAAGGTCCGATGGGCTTGGGCCTCGACCGCGTCTGACCAAGACCGTGATGGCTGGGTGACCACAAATTGGGCCAACATCTCGGTGATGGCGGGGGCATTGGCGTCAGCCTTGACGGTGGTGTTGCGTGCGGTCATGAAAAAACTCACGAAAAAAAGGTCTTTGATTGGGCTCGATCATATTGGACTCAACAATTGCCCCATGTCTGCCACGGAATAGCCCTGTGCGATTAAAATTATTGAATTCAACGCCAACCCCATGAACGACAACTTGCAACCCATCCCTCTTGAACAGCCCTTGCCGCACCGCAAAACTTTGCGCCAGTGGCTGCTTCCTTTGTCGCAGCGTTCGACTTTGCGAGCCTTGGTTTTGTTGCTCATTGACACCGCCTTGTTTACAGCCCTCATCACTGGCACCGTGGTGGTTGAATCGGTCTGGGGCAAGTTGCTGTGCGGCTTGGCTGCAGGTTTTGTCATTGGCCGCATGTTCATCATTGGCCACGACGCCTGCCACCAAAGTTTGACACCCCACCGCGGCTTGAACAAGTGGCTGGGCCGCTTTGCTTTTTTAACCTCTTTGACGCCCTACAGCTTGTGGGACACCGGCCACAACGTGGTGCACCACGGCTACACCAACCTCAAAGGTGTGGACTTTGTCTGGACACCCTTGACCGCCCAAGAGTTTGCCGACCTGAGTGCTGGCCAGCGTTTTTTGCAATACCTGTACCGCAGCGGTTGGGCCCCAGGTCTTTACTACATGATTGAAATTTGGTGGAAGCGCGAGTTCTTCCCGAACAAAGAGCACATGCCCACGCGACGCCCGATTTTTTTCAAAGACAGTTTGCTGGTCACGGTTTTTGGCGCTGTGTGGGTTGGCGTGATGGCCTACGCAGCTGTGGCCACCGGCCAATCAGTGGCCCTGACTTTGCTTTGGGGGGTGCTCGTTCCATTTTTCTTTTGGAACAGCATGATTGGTTTTGTGGTCTACGTGCACCACACCCATGTGCGCGTTTCTTGGCACAACGACAAACGCGCTTGGACCCAAGCCCAGCCCTTTGTCTCAACCACCGTGCACCTGACCTTTCCCATGCGCATTGGCGCATTGGTGCACCACATCATGGAGCACACTGCGCACCATGTGGACATGAGCATTCCGCTGTACCGCTTGAAAAAAGCGCAATCCAAGCTAGAGGAAATGCTCCCTGGGCGCATCATCGTGCAACCTTTTTCTTGGCGCTGGTACTTCAGCACCGCAAAGGCGTGCAAGCTCTATGACTTTAGCCGTGAATGCTGGACCGACTTTCAAGGCCACATGACCAGTCCTGTGCGCGGCAACCTGACTCCCCACGCCTGAGCCAAAGCCCGCGCAGCCTTACTGTGCTGCGCGCCGGCTCAAAATTTCAAAGGCTGGCAGCGTCTTGCCTTCGAGCACCTCTAAAAAAGCGCCGCCGCCGGTGGAGATGTAGCCCACTTGGTGTTCAATGCCGTATTTGGCAATGGCCGCCAGCGTGTCGCCACCACCGGCAATGCTGAAGGCTTTGGACTGGGCAATGGCATTTGCAATCACGCGCGTGCCATTTTCAAATGCCGCAAACTCAAACACGCCCACCGGGCCATTCCAAACGATGGTGCCAGCAGTCTTCAGCTGCTCGGCCAAAGCAGCGGCGGTTTCTGGGCCGATGTCCAAAATCAAATCATCATCTGCCACCTCAGTGGCTTTTTTCACGGTGGCCAGGGCATCGGCAGAAAATGTTTTGGCGGTGACCACATCGGTTGGAATAGGCACTTGAGCACCGCGCGCTTTCATGATCTGGAGCACCTCTTTGGCTTGCGCCAGCAAATCGGGTTCGGCCAAACTTTTGCCAATGTTCAAACCTTCGGCCAGCATGAAGGTGTTGGCAATGCCCCCGCCCACAATCAACTGGTCCACCTTGTCGGCCAAGCTTTTTAAAATGGTCAATTTGGTGGAGACTTTGCTGCCCGCCACGATGGCCACCAAGGGCCTTTGGGGATGGGCAAAAGCTTTCGTGATGGCGTCCATTTCTGCCGCCAGCAAAGGGCCTGCGCAAGCGATGGGCGCAAGCTCTGCAATGCCAAAGGTGCTGGCTTCTGCGCGGTGCGCAGTGCCAAAAGCGTCGTGCACAAAAATATCGCACAGCGCAGCGAGTTGGCGCGCCAACTCCGGCTTGTTTTTTTTCTCGCCCGGGTTAATGCGGCAGTTCTCCAGCAGCACCACTTGGCCAGGCGCCACTTGCACGCCGCCCACCCAATTGGACAGCAAGGGCACATCGCGTCCGAGCAACTGCGACAAACGCTGAGCCACCGGTGCCAGCGAGTCTTCAGGCTTGAATTGCCCTTCGATGGGGCGGCCCAAATGACTGGTGACCATGACAGCAGCCCCGGCGTCCAATGCCATTTGAATGCACGGCACAGAGGCTCGAATGCGCGTGTCTTCGGTGATCTGCCCGGCATCGTTTTGCGGCACGTTCAAATCGGCACGAATGAAAACCCTCTGCCCTTTGGCTTTGCCTTGGGCGCATAAATCAGAAAAGCGAATGACGTTCATGTGCACCATTTTAACCACCCCCCCCACTGGCCTGAACTTACCAACCCAATCCCAAATGCAAAGGCAAATAAGCGGCCATGCCCGCAAGGATGGTCAGCAGCACACTGCGCCGCCAAAAATACGCCGCCACGCCCACCAAAGCGGCCATCCACCGCGCGTCCATCCAGGTGCTGATGAACAGCCCTTGCTGCATCAAAATTTCAGGCACAACCACAGCTGAAAGGGCCGCAATGGGTGCATATTGCAAGCCGCGCTGCGCCCAATGCGGCAGCAACCACTCGCGGCTGGAGATGAAGAAGAAACTTCGCGTCACCACCGTCACGACCGCCATGCCCGCGATCACGGCCAAGGTCCACACATCTGCGCCGCTGAAGAAGGCATTTAACTCACTCATGCGCGGTGGGCCCTGTGTGTGGCTTGAGCGGCAGCAACTGTGGCCGCAGTCGCTCTACCGTCAAGCACAAGATCACGGCCGCTGCAATGGCCACCACAATGTTCAATTTGAGAGGCAAGTGATAAGCCGCGATGGCCGCCACACTGGCCACCACTGAGGACAAAATTCGCATGCGCGAGGAGGCCAAAGAACACTGAATTCCAAGCAGACACAAAATGCCTGCAAAGCCAAGGCCCCACGAAGTTGGGATCACATTGGCCAAAGCAATGCCCAGCAAACTGGCCAGCATCCAACTGCCCCAATTCAAAAAATCATTGCCCGCCAAATACGCGTCTTGCGCTGTTTGTTGATCGGCCTGAGCGCTGGGCTGGGAAAAACGCCGCGTGAACAGCGCATAGCTGATGTCCGCCGTGAGGTAGCCCAGCACCAAACGCTGCCAGCGCGGCAAGTGCATGAGGTAGGGCCGCAAGTGCAAACTGAACACCACAAAGCGCAAGTTCACACAAAAGGCTGTGGCCAAAATAACCCAAGCTGGCGCCCCAGCAACGATCAAGGGAATGGCGGCTAATTGCGAACTTCCTGCAAACACCATCAGCGTCATGGCCACGGACTCGAACACCCCCATGCCCGACTTGACCATGGCCACGCCTGTCATCAAGCCCCACGCAGCCACGCCCGGGGCTTGCGGCGCCATCTCGCGCAGGCCCTGCATGAACAGAGGGTGCCGGTAGTAACTGGGTTTGAAAAACATGCTGCTGCCAATGCGTCAAGTCATGCGTTGCTCAAGCTTTGGCGGAAAGGTCTTTGGGCAGCGCCAGCATATCACCCACCGCTCCGGTGAAGCCTTGCAAAAACTCTGCTGCCGATTGGCGCTTACCGCCTGGCCTTTGCATTTGCGTGATGCACAACACGCCTTGCGCGCAAGCCACCCACAGACCACTGGCATCACAGCGCAACAACTGGCCAGGAACAGTCTTCAAAGCAGTCTCACCTTGCCCCTCCAAGTGCAAGGCTTGCGCCTGCCAAAGCTTGACGACTTGACCCCCCAGTTGCGCCGTCACACCCGGAAAGGGGTCAAACGCGCGAATGCGTTGTGCCAAGGTTTGCGCAGTTTGTGTCCAGTCCGCAGGTGCTTCCGATTTTTCAATCTTGTGCGCATAAGCGATGCCTTTCGCTGCTTGCGCCTGCGGCTTGAAGCGGCCCACTTGCGTCAAAGCCTGCACGATCAGGCGAGCGCCCAGATCGGCCAGTTTGTCGTGCAGCATGGCCGTGGTGTCCAAGGGTTCAATGGGCAAAGTTTCACTCAACAGCATGTCGCCCGTGTCCAAGCCCGCGTCCATCTGCATGATGGTCACGCCGGTTTGCGGGTCGCCCGCTTCGATCGCTCGGTGAATAGGCGCTGCGCCGCGCCAGCGCGGCAGCAGGGAGGCATGGATGTTCAAACACCCAAAGCGCGGCGCATCCAGCACCCACTGCGGCAAAATCAAACCGTAGGCGGCCACCACCATCACATCCGCTTTGGCTTGAAGAATGAAGTCTCGCGCTGCGCCCGCCTCTTGCGCAAAGGGGCCATCCAAGCGCAAACTGTGGGGCTGCAGCACAGGCAAACCATGCGCGCTTGCAAATTGTTTCACGGCGCAAGCTTGCAGCTTCATGCCGCGACCTGCGGGCCGGTCAGGCTGGCTCAAGACCCCCAACACCTCGTGCCCTGCTGCATGCAAAGCGGCCAGCGCACTGCGGGCAAATTCGGGAGTGCCCGCAAAAATAAGGCGCATTCAATTTCTTTCTAAAACAAGCTCAAGAGTCTTCAGATCGCTGCGCTTTCAATATTTTGGTCTTGATGCGATTGCGCTTCAAGGGCGACAAATACTCGACAAAAACTTTGCCCATCAAATGGTCCAACTCGTGCTGAATGCACACGGCCAACATGCCCTGTGCTTCAATCTGTTGCATCTGCCCCTTGACATCCATGGCCTGCGCTTTGACGGCCACTGCGCGCTCAACGCCGTCGTAAATTCCAGGCACAGACAAGCAGCCCTCTTCGCCCTTGAGGCGCTCTGGGCTGAGCCAAGTGATTTGTGGATTGATCAAGACCAAGGGCTGGTTGCGCGTCTCGGAAGTGTCGATCACCACCACACGTTGGTGCACGTTGACCTGCGTAGCAGCCAGGCCAACGCCCTCGGCCTCGTACATGGTCTGCAGCATATCGTCAACCAAGCTGCGCAAGCCTGCATCGAATTGGGCCACGGGCTTGGCCACCGTGTTCAAACGGGGGTCGGGGTAGCAAAGTATAGGTAACAGGGCCATGGTCATTTGAATTCAACAAGACCTCCATTTTCGCTAATTTAAAGAAGCCTTGCCAAGGGCCTGTGCGCGCCTTGAAAATCTTTGGCAAATTGGCCCCTCTGGGGCAAAGGAATTCGCAATGGTTTCAACCCCTGATGAACTGCGAGCTTGGCTGCGCCTGTGTCTCACGCCTGGCATTGGCAACACCACCGCACGCTCGCTTTTGCAGGCCTTTGGTTTGCCTCAAACCATCTTCAGCGCAAGTGCTGGTGAGTTGCAACATGTGGTTTCACCTTCGCAAAGTCAGGCCTTGTTGCAAATTCCAAGCGGCTTGGACATGTTGTGTGAAGACACCTGGAAGTGGCTCAGTGCCAGCCCCATCGGCGGCGTGCAGCGGCGCTTGCTCACGCTGGCAGACGCAGAGTACCCCAGCCCCTTACTGGCCACCTGCGACCCGCCCTGCGTGCTCTACGCGATGGGCCAAACGCAGCATCTGGCGCGCTTGGGTCAACCCACTTTGGAGGCGCCAGCTGCGCTGGCCATGGTGGGCAGCCGCAACCCGACACCGCAGGGCTTGCAAAACGCCCACGATTTCGCTTTGAGTTTGGCCCATGCGGGCTTGAGCGTTGTCTCCGGCTTGGCCTTGGGCGTAGATGGCGCAGCCCACGAAGGCGCTTTGATCGGCGGCACCCCAAGCAACCCGATTTACACCGTGGCCGTGGTCGGCACGGGGCTAGACCGGGTCTACCCCAAATCGCACCAAGATTTGGCGCACCGCATTGCACACAACGGCTTGCTTTTGAGTGAGTATCACTTAGGCACACCGCCCATCACAGCCAATTTTCCCAAACGCAATCGATTGATAGCTGGCCTCTCGCAGGGCTGCTTGGTGGTCGAGGCTGCCATGCGCTCAGGCTCCCTCATCACAGCAAGGCAAGCCCTGGAGTTGGGCAAAGATGTCTTTGCCATACCGGGCTCCATCCACTCCAGCCTGTCCAAAGGCTGCCACGGCTTGATTCGCCAAGGCGCCAAACTGGTTGAGTCGGCGCAAGATGTGCTGGAAGAGTTGCGCCATGTGCCGCAAAATTTGCAGGCTGCGCCAAGTCGCAACGGCCTTGCCCTGGCGCATGAGCCCGCTAACGCCCATGCCAGCGCCAGCCTCAGCAATTTACCCGGCGCATTGGAAAACCATCACCTCTTGTTGCAATGCCTAGGGCATGACCCCGTGGGCCTCGACGAGTTGCAGCAGCGCAGCCAACTTGGCACTGCACAGCTTCAATCTCAATTGTTCAACTTGGAGTTGGCTGGGGCTGTCGGCCGCTTGCCCGGAGGCCAATTTCAAAGGCTGGTAAAAAATTAAACCACAGCCCCAGAGTTGGGATCATCTGGGTCGCCCTCTTTTTTAATCGGCGCTTTGATCATGTCCTCACGCCGAAGGCCCAGCCACATGGCAATGGCCGCAGCCACAAACACGGACGAATAAATGCCAAAACAAATGCCAATGGTCAGTGCCATGGCAAAGTAATGCAGGGTCTCGCCACCAAAGAGCAGCATCGACAGCACCATGATCTGCGTTGATCCGTGCGTGATGATGGTGCGGCTGATGGTTGAGGTGATCGCGTTGTCAATGATCTGCACCGTGCTCATCTTGCGATAGCGCCTGAAATTCTCACGTATCCGGTCAAAAATCACCACCGACTCATTGACCGAGTAACCCAGAACCGCAAGCACTGCGGCCAACACCGCCAGAGAAAATTCCCACTGGAAGAATGCAAAAAATCCCAGAATGATGATCACATCGTGCAAGTTGGCAATGATCGCTGCCACGGAGAATTTCCACTCAAAGCGCAGCGCCAAATACAGCATGATGCCAGCCACCACAAAGGCCAAAGCCTTCAGGCCATCGGCCACCAGCTCCTCGCCAACTTGGGGACCGACAAACTCGGTGCGGCGCAATTGGGCTTGGTCGTTTTGCGTTTTCAAAGCGGCCATCAAGCGCTCGCTTTGCATCGCAGAGCTCACACCTTTTTGCGCTGGCAAGCGAATCATCACATCGCGCGCGCTGCCAAAATTTTGCACTTGCACATCGGAGTAGCCCACGGCGGATACCACGCTTCGCACTTGCGCTAAATCAGCCGGTTGGCTGTAGCTGACCTCCATCACCGTGCCACCCGTGAACTCCACTGACAAATGCAAACCACGACTGAACAAAAAGAATACCGCCATCAAAAAGGTCACCAGCGAGATCACGTTGAAAACCAACGCGTGCTTCATGAAGGGAATGTCTTTGCGGATTTTGAAAAATTCCATGCTGTCTCTCCCCTTTAGTCGGTCAATGTGTCTTTGGGCGTTGCGCCGGCGTCAACGCGCCAGACTGTGCCAATGGAGACCCCCTTGAGTTTTTTCTGCCGGCCATACCAAAGGTTGACCAAGCCGCGTGAGAAAAACACAGCAGAGAACATGCTGGTCAAAATGCCCAAGCAATGCACCACGGCAAAGCCGCGCACCGGCCCCGAGCCAAATGCCAGCAAAGCCACGCCTGCTATCAAGGTGGTGATGTTGGAGTCAAAAATAGTGGCCCATGCGCGTTCGTAACCGTTGAGAATGGCCGTTTGGGGTGCCGCGCCCATGCGCAACTCTTCACGCACCCGCTCGTTGATCAACACGTTCGAATCAATCGCCATGCCCAGCGCCAGCGCCATGGCGGCCATGCCAGGCAGCGTCAAAGTGGCTTGCAACATCGACAGCACGGCCACCAAGAGCAGCAGGTTCACAGCCAAGGCCACGCTGGAGAACAGGCCAAACACCATGTAGTAAACGCACATGAAGGCCACGATCACCAAGAAACCCCAAGTCACGCTGTTAAAGCCTTTGGCAATGTTCTCCGCGCCAAGGCTAGGGCCAATGGTGCGCTCTTCAATGATCTCCATCGGCGCGGCCAAGGAGCCGGCCCGCAGCAGCAGCGCCGTGTCATTGGCCTCCGATGTGCTCATGCGGCCTGAAATTTGAACGCGGCCGCCACCAATTTCCGAGCGAATCACAGGGGCTGTCACGACTTCGCCTTTGCCTTTTTCAAACAGCAAAATCGCCATGCGCTTGCCCACGTTTTCGCGCGTCACATCTCTGAAAATGCGCGCGCCCTTGGCGTCCAGCGACAAATTCACCACCGGCTCTTGCGTTTGGCTGTCAAAGCCTGGCTGCGCGTCGGTCAAGTTATCGCCCGTCAAAATCACTTGTTTTTTCACAATCACCGCTTGGCCATTGCGCTCCAGATAACGCTCTGCGCCAAAGGGCACCAAACCATTGGACCGCTCGGCCGAGCGTGCCTCGGCGCTCTCGTCAACCAAGCGCACCTCCAAAGTGGCGGTGCGCCCCAAAATGTCTTTGGCTTTGGCCGTGTCTTGCACGCCAGGCAACTGCACCACGATGCGGTCCAAGCCCTGTTGCTGAATCACCGGCTCGGCCACACCCAGCTCGTTGATTCGGTTGTGCAAGGTGGTGATGTTTTGCTTGAGCGCTTGCTCTTGAACGCGGCGTGCTGCCTCGGGCTTGACGCTGGCCACGAGTTTGAACTCTGCGCCTTGGACCGAGTCGGTGCTTTGCAAATCAGGAAACTGCTCAGCCAACACGCGTTTGGCCGCGTCCAGCTGCGCTTGATCTCGCAGGCTGATCTCAATGCCCGTTGGGCTTCGCGTGATGCCACTGTGGCGTATGTCTTTGTCTCGCAAAGTGGTGCGAATGTCGCCCGCCAATGAATCCGTTTTTTGGCTCAGCGCAGCCTTCATGTCCACCTGCAACATGAAGTGCACGCCGCCTCGCAAGTCCAGCCCCAAATACATGGGCGCGGCATGCAAGGCTGACAGCCATGCGGGTGAGCGCGACAACAAGTTCAGCGCCACCACAAAGCCGCTCTCGCTGCCCTCAGGGACCAAGGCTTTTTGAATGGCATCCTTGGCCTTGAGTTGCTGCTCGGAGGTTTCAAAGCGCGCCTTGATCGAGGCGCGCTCCAAGGTGATGGCGACCAACGGCACGCCAGCGGCCTTGACGGCCTCCTCGACACGGGCCAAGGTGGCCGCGTCCACCTTGGCCGTGACTTTGGCAGAGGAAACTTGCACCGCCGGTGCTTCACCAAAGAAATTGGGCAAGGTGTAGATCACGCCCAAACACAAAGCAATCACAATGATCGCGAACTTCCACGCCGGGTAACGATTCATGATGGCTCAGGCTTCAAAGAAAAGAAAACAAAGCGCTGCAATTACTTGACAGAGCCTCTGGGCAAAACCTGCACCACGGCAGAGCGCTGCATTTGTACTTCCACGCCATTGGCAATCTCAATGCTCAAGTAGCCGTCGCCCAATTTGCTGACTTTGCCTAAAAAGCCACCGGCTGTGACGATTTCATCGCCCTTGGCCAACGCATCGATCATGGTTTTGTGTTCTTTTTGCTTTTTCATTTGTGGGCGGATCATCACAAAATACAAGACCACAAACATCAAGAGCAAGGGCAGCATGCTCATCATAGAAGACTGAATATCACTGCCAGCGGCTGCGGCTGCAGGCGCGGCTTGGGCAAAAGCGGATGAAATGAACATCATCGAACTCCACAAATAAAAAATATCAAATCCCAAATGCACAGCCACCGGCTGCCCACTCAGGCCAACAGGCGATTGTATGCGGCGCTATGATGACAGCCAAAGACCTTGCCCAAGTAGGGAGCCGCCAACATGCCCAGCCCTTCACATGAACCCGATTACTCGCCTGATCACCCCCATGATCACTCGCACGCGAGTTCCACCCTCAGCCCAATGGAGTTGCGGGTGCGCGCCCTTGAAACCTTGCTCACGCGCAAGGGCTACATTGACACGGCCGCGCTGGACCGCATCATTGAAACCTACGAAACTCAGGTCGGCCCACACAATGGGGCCAAAGTGGTGGCCAAGGCTTGGTCTGAACCCGAATTTAGAGCCTGGTTATTGAAGGACGCCACATCCGCTATCGCCTCTTTGGGCTTTACCGGACGCCAAGGTGAACACATGGTGGCCGTCGAAAACACCCCCTCGCAGCACAACATGGTGGTCTGCACTTTGTGCAGTTGCTACCCTTGGCCTATTTTGGGATTGCCCCCGGTTTGGTACAAAAGCGCTGCTTATCGCTCCCGCGCCGTGATCGAGCCGCGCAAAGTTCTGGCCGATTTCGGGCTTCGCCTGCCAGAGGCAACCGCCTTGCGCGTTTGGGACTCCACCGCCGAAGTGCGCTATTTGGTATTGCCCCTGCAGCCTGAGGGCACGCAAGGCTGGAGCGAAGATCAACTGGCAACTTTGGTCACCCGAGACGCCATGATTGGGACTGGCTTGGCACTGGCGCCCCCTAGCCCAGCGCAGGTCAGCGCATGAACGGCATTCACGACATGGGCGGCATGCAAGGCTTTGGCCGCGTGCAAATTGAGCCTGATGAAGCCCTGTTTCATACCCCGTGGGAAAGCCGCGCCATGGCCATCACCGTGGCCATGGGCGCCAGCGGCCAGTGGAACATTGATCTGAGCCGCTCGGCCCGCGAGTCTTTGCCCCCGCCAGTTTATTTGTCCAGTTCTTACTACGAGATTTGGATTCGCGGCTTGGAAAAACTCATGCTCGAGCGCGGCATGGTTAGCCACGCTGAGTTGCAAACAGGCTCGATGCAACAAGCCCCTATCGCCATTGCCCACGTGCTGCGCAAAGAAACCGTGGACGCCGCTTTGAAAACTGGCTCCCCCACCCACAGGCCGGCGGCCAGCACTGCCCAATTCAAAGTCGGTGACAGCGTGCGTGCGCGCAATTTGAATCCGCAAGGCCACACGCGTTTGCCGCGCTATGTACGGGGCCACCTTGGCACCGTGCAAGCCGTGCACGGTGCGCATGTCTTTGCTGACCAACATGCCTCCAAACCCATGCCACCCTTTGACGACACAGCGCAATGGCTTTACACCGTGGTGTTTGAGGGCACTGAGTTGTGGGGTCCTGGCAGCGACGCCTTGCTGCAAGTCAGCGTCGATGCTTGGGAATCTTATTTGGAGGCGGCTGCCCCATGATGCCCAGCCATTTGACCTTGGAGGACATCGCCCGCCTTTGCGGTGATGCGCTGCCCCTGCCCCCCATGGCTGGCGATACGGCCGTGTTTGCCCAACCATGGCAAGCCCTTGCCTTTGCCATGACGCTGCAACTGCATGAATGCGGTGTGTTCACTTGGCCCGAATGGGCCGGCGCATTGAGCCAAGAAATACGCCATGCGCAAGCGGCAGGCGACGTTGACAATGGCTTGAATTACTACACGCATTGGCTCAACGCCCTGGAGTCTTTGGTGCTGGCCAAGCAATTGGGCACTGCCGATCAAATCCACGAGCTCGAACACGCTTGGGAAGATGCAGCTGCGCGCACCCCGCATGGCTTGCCGATTGTGCTTGCCAACTAAGTTCTGGCTGAAGAAGCTCGGGGCTTGTAGCCTGCGCCAGGGATAGCCTTTGCGCCCTTTACACCCTTAACGCCTTCAAGGCTCGGGCGAGTCGGTGTCCTTCAGGCCCATGTCCAGTTGCTTCCTGGCACTTTGCGCCAGCGCTTGGTATTTGCGCTTGAACACGTCCAGACTTTCCTCTTCCAGCTCTTCCAAGTCCAGCAAGGCGTTGTGTGCGCCTTGTGTGGCGCGAATCAATTCGTCCAACTTCAGTTGAATCGCCTCGGTGTCTCGGTTTTGCGTGTTCTGAATCAAAAAAACCATCAAAAAAGTGATGATGGTGGTGCCCGTGTTGATCACCAACTGCCAGGTGTCACTGAAATCAAACAAAGGCCCCGTCAAAATCCACACCAAGATCACGCCAACGGCCAGTGAAAACGTGCGTGGTCGACCACAAATGTGGGCTGTTGCTTTGGCAAAGCGGGCATAGCCATTGCTTGAATGCATCGTCCAACTCCTTTTGATAAAACCCCATCTCTGCCTGCGGCCTGGCAAACCCATCCAAGCGCGGCACCCCGCTATGATGCGCCGATATGCTTAGAAAGTGAGCCTTGCGTTTTCCTTTTTTACCTGTCGCCGCTTTATTAGGCAGTTTGATCACCTTGTGCGTGGGCACCTCCTTGGCCAAAGGCTTGTTTCCTTTGGTCGGCGCGCAAGGCACCAGCACCTACCGCATCGTTTTCTCCATGCTGATCCTGATGGCGTTTTGGCGCCCTTGGCGCAGAGCTTGGCAGTGGTCGGACGCGCCGCTCCTTTTGCTCTTTGGCGCGACCTTGGGCTTGATGAATTTGCTGTTCTACAGCGCCATTGAAACCATCCCATTTGGCTTGGCCGTGGCCATTGAATTCACCGGACCATTGGCCGTGGCGCTGTGGTCATCCAAGAAACCGCTTGACTTCGTATGGATCGTCTTGGCCGTGCTCGGCTTGGCTTTGATCTTGCCTTTGACTGGCAGCGCGCAAGACCTGCACCCTCAAGGCGTTGCCTTCGCATTGGGCGCTGGTTTTTGTTGGGCTTTGTACATTGTTTTTGGTCAGCGCGTGGCCTTTCAATATGGCGCTCTGGCCACACCCATGGGCATGCTGGTGGCAGCCATTGTGGTCACGCCTGCAGGCCTTTGGGTTGCTGGCAGCAGCTTGTTCAATGCACAGTGGATGTTGGCCGGCTTGGGCGTGGCCTTGGTCTCCAGCGCCGTGCCTTACTCCTTGGAGATGTACGCGCTCAAACACCTGCCCAAACAAAGCTTCAGCATTTTGCTCAGCCTAGAGCCAGCAGTGGGCGCACTGGCCGGTTGGTTGGTTTTGTCAGAGCAGTTGAGCACGCAACAACTTTGCGCGATGGGCTTGATCATGGCCGCCTGCATCGGCAGTGCAGCCACCTCTGGCAAGGACTCGGCCAGTCACTGATTTTGCCGTGGCCGTTAGGATGACAAGACAAGCCCTTTACCAGGCTTATCAAATGTCAATATTGCCCGCCCGCAAGGCATTGCTCTCAATGAAGTTGCGCCGCGGCTCGACCTCGTCGCCCATCAGCATGGTGAAGACGCGGTCGGCCTCGATGGCGTCGTCAATTTGCACGCGCAGCAAGCGGCGCACGGTGGGGTCCATGGTGGTTTCCCACAACTGCGCGGGATTCATCTCGCCCAAGCCTTTGTAGCGCTGGCGGCTGGTGGTGCGCTCGGCCTCGCCAATGAGCCACTGCATGGCCAGTCGGAAGTCGCCGACTTTTTCTTCTTTTTGTTTGTCGCCTTCACCGCGCATGACTTTGGCGCCTTCGCCCAGCAAGCCGCGAAAGGTGTTGGCCGCTTCGGCCAGCGCAGCGTAGTCGGCGCCGTGCACAAAGTCCTGCGTGATCACGCTGCTTTTGATGTTGCCGTGATGGCGGCGGCTGATCCGCAGCAAGGGCTTGTCAGTGCGCGCATCAAATTCGGCATTGACTTCAGCGGGCACGCCAGTGGTGTTGAGTTCGCGCAGTTTGGCCTGCAAGGCCGGGGCACATTGGGCCGCAGATTCCAGGCTGTCCAAATTAACCGCCACGCCATCGGCCAGCGCGCGCAAGGCCTCAGCATCCATGAAGTTGGACAAGCGGTGAATCACCGCTTCGGCCACTTGGTGCTTGCGCGCCAAGGACTCCAGCGTGTCGCCACTGAGCACTTGCGGCGAAGGCCCGCCCGTCGAAATGCTCGCGTCTTTCAAAGCAATGCGCAGTAAAAAACCATCGAGCGCGGGCGCGTCTTTCAAGTACAACTCTTCCTTGCCAGCTTTGACTTTGTACAAAGGCGGCTGGGCAATGTAGATGTGGCCGCGCTCGACCAAATCGGGCATTTGGCGATAGAAAAATGTCAGCAGCAAAGTGCGAATGTGCGCGCCGTCCACGTCGGCGTCGGTCATGATGATGATGCGGTGGTAGCGCAGTTTGTCGACGTTGAAATCGTCGGTGCCGCTTTTGCCCGACTCGGCCGTGACTTTGCCAATGCCCGTGCCCAAAGCGGTGATCAAGGTGACGATCTCGTTGCTGGTCAAGAGCTTTTCATAGCGCGCTTTTTCGACGTTCAAAATTTTGCCGCGCAGGGGCAAAATGGCTTGGAATTTACGGTCACGCCCTTGCTTGGCCGAGCCGCCGGCGGAGTCACCCTCGACGATGTAAATCTCGCACAGCGCGGGGTCTTTTTCTTGACAGTCGGCCAGCTTGCCAGGCAAGCCCATGCCGTCGAGCACGCCTTTGCGGCGCGTCATCTCACGGGCTTTGCGGGCGGCTTCGCGCGCGCGCGCAGCCTCGACAATCTTGCCGCAAATGATCTTGGCGTCGTTGGGGCGCTCTTCTAAATAATCGCCTAATGCTTTGGCCACAATGTCTTCAAGCGGCGCGCGCACTTCGCTGGAGACCAACTTGTCTTTGGTCTGGCTGGAAAACTTAGGCTCAGGCACTTTAACGCTCAAAACACAACACAAGCCCTCACGCATGTCGTCGCCACTGACTTCCACTTTTTGTTTCTTGGCAATCTCGTTTTTCTCGATGTACTTGCCGATCACACGCGTCATGGCTGCGCGCAAACCGGTCAAGTGCGTGCCGCCATCGCGCTGCGGTATGTTGTTGGTAAAGCACAGCACGTTTTCGTTGTAGCCATCGTTCCACTGCATGGCAACTTCCACACCGATGCTGGTGCCTGGAATGCCGCCATAAGAGTCCGCAGGGCGCTCGCCCGTGGCGTGAAAAGCAGTGGGATGCAAAACTTTTTTGTTGGCGTTGATGAAGTTGACAAAACCCTTGACGCCGCCCGCACCGGAGAAGTCGTCTTCTTTGCCCGTGCGTTCATCAAGCAAGCGAATGCGCACACCGTTGTTCAAAAAACTCAGCTCGCGCAAACGCTTGGCCAAGATTTCATAATGAAAGTCGTTGTTTTGCGTGAAGATGTCGGTGTCGGGCAAGAAGTGAACTTCGGTGCCGCGTTTTTCCGTGCTGCCCATGACGCGCATGGGCGAGACTTCCACGCCATTGACCACCTCGATCAATCGGTTTTGCACAAAGCCGCGGGCAAATTCAATTTGATGCACTTTGCCCTCGCGGCGCACCGTCAAGCGCAGCATCTTGCTCAATGCGTTGACGCAGCTGACACCCACCCCATGCAAACCGCCTGAGACTTTGTAGCTGTTTTGGTTGAACTTGCCGCCCGCGTGCAATTCAGTCAACGCAATTTCAGAGGCTGAGCGCTTGGGCTCGTGCTTGTCGTCCATCTTCACGCCAGTGGGAATGCCGCGGCCGTTGTCGGTCACGCTGATCGAGTTGTCGGAGTGGATGGTGACCACGATGTCGTCGCAGTGGCCGGCCAAGGCTTCGTCAATCGAGTTGTCCACCACCTCAAAGACCAAGTGGTGCAAGCCCGTGCCGTCGGAGGTGTCGCCGATGTACATGCCCGGGCGTTTGCGCACCGCTTCGAGACCTTCCAAAATTTGAATGGCGCCTTCGCCATAGCCTTCTGAGGCGCCCGCTTGGTGGGCGTCAATCACAGGTTGCAGGGTGGTGAATTCTTCTTCGGCTGGCTTGTTTTCTTCGGTCATTTGTCGTTTTCTCAATCTCTCGAATGGCCGAAACCCGCAAAGCAGTGCGGGTTTCGGGGGCACATTGGCAGGCTTTGCGCCCGTCAAATGCGCATGGGCATCACCACGTATTTGAATTGGTCGTTGTTGGGAATGGTGATCAGGGCCGAGCTGTTGGCGTCAGCCAAATCGATGCGCACCATGTCTTGTTCCATGTTGGTCAAGACATCGATGATGTAGGTCACGTTAAAACCGATCTCAATGCTGTCGCCGGCGTAATCAATGTCCAACTCGTCCACGGCTTCTTCTTGCTCGGAGTTGGTGGAGGCTACGCGCAAAGTGCCAGGGTCCAAATTCAGGCGCACGCCTTTGAATTTGTCGCTGGTCAAAATGGCGGTGCGCTGCAGGCATGACAACAAGGCTTGCCGGCCCAAGGTCAGGTTGTTGCGGTGACCGCGCGGGATCACGCGGTTGTAATCGGGAAACTTGCCCTCGACCAGCTTGGTCACAAACTCCATGCCACCAAAACTGAACTTGGCTTGGTTGTTGGCAAACTGCATGTCGATGGCGCCCTCAGCGTCGCTGAGCAAACGCTGCAATTCGAGCACGGTTTTACGCGGCAAGATCACTTCTTGTTTGTTGGGCACATCGGTCTCGAGCGTGGCCGAGGCAAAGGCCAGCCGGTGGCCGTCGGTCGAGACCAAAGACAACTGCTTGCCTTGGGCCACAAACAAAATGCCATTCAAGTAATACCGAATGTCGTGCACCGCCATGGCAAAAGAGATTTGCCCCAGCAACTGCTTGAGTGTTTTTTGCGGCACGCTGAAGACAGGCCCGAAACTGGCCGCCTCTTGCACCAATGGGAAATCTTCGGCAGGCAAAGTTTGCAAAGTGAACTTGGACTTGCCGCCCTTTAAGATCATTTTGCTTTGGCTCGACTCCAAACTCACGGTTTGGTCTGAGGGCATGGTGCGCAAAATATCAATCAGTTTGCGCGCGCCCACGGTGGCCGTGAAGTCGCCCGCGTCGCCGTCCATTTCTGCCGTGGTACGGATTTGAATTTCCAAATCGCTGGTGGTCAACTGCAAGGCCTTGCCAGTTTTCCGAATCAGCACGTTGGCCAAAACTGGCAAGGTGTGGCGCCGCTCCACAATGCCGGATACGGATTGCAAAACGGACAGCAATTTTTCTTGAGTGGCCTTCAGTACGATCATGTCTTCCTCTGTTATCGGGGGCACCCCCCATTTTCGCTGTTTTTTGGGCTGATTGGCGGCCTCAAAGCGCTTAAATTCATCAATAAATCAGGCGCTTGCGCTCTTTTAGCCAGCGCCGGCTGGCATCACCCCTTCAAGGTCTGCTCCAACACATGCAATTGCTGGTTCAGTTCGGTCAATTGCTGGCGTTCGGCGCTGATTTTGCGCACTGCATGCAACACAGTGGTGTGGTCGCGCCCGCCAAACAATTCACCAATTTCAGGCAGACTTTTTTGCGTCAATTCTTTGGCCAAATACATGGCGATCTGGCGCGGGCGGGCAATGCTGGCGGGGCGTTTTTTGGAATACATGTCGGCCACTTTGATTTTGTAGTAGTCAGCCACTGTTTTTTGAATGTTCTCGACGCTGATTTGCCGGTTTTGAATCGACAACAAGTCACGCAAAGCCTCGCGCGCCAGTTGGATCGAGATTTCTTTTTGGTTAAAGCGCGAGTAGGCCAAGATTTTTCGCAAAGCCCCTTCCAACTCCCGCACGTTCGAGCGCACATTCTTGGCCACAAAAAAGGCCACCTCTTCGGGCATGACGCTGCCCTCGCTGATGGCTTTGTTGATCAAAATGGCCACCCGCATCTCCAACTCGGGTGGCTCAATGGCCACCGTCAAGCCTGAATCAAAGCGCGAGACCAAGCGCTCGTGGATGTCGGCCAGGCCTTTGGGGTAGGTGTCGCTGGTCATCACAATGTGCGACTTTTTGGCCAGCAAGGCCTCAAAGGCATTGAAGAACTCTTCTTGCGTGCGGTCCTTGTTGGCAAAGAATTGCACATCGTCAATCAAGAGCAAATCCAGCGAGTGGTAGCGGTGCTTGAACTCATCAAAGGTCTTGCGCTGGTAGGCTTTAACCACATCCGAGACAAATTGTTCGGCATGGATGTAGAGAACTTTGGCATCCGGGCGATCGGCCAGCAACTTATTGCCCACCGCATGGACCAAGTGCGTTTTGCCCAAACCGACACCGCCGTAGATGAACAAGGGGTTGTACAAATGCCCCGGCATGGTGGCCACATGCATGGCCGCAGCGCGCGCCATGCGGTTGGCCGAGCCTTCGACCAAGGTGTCAAATGTCAGGGCCGTGTTCAGGCGGTGACGCTGGCCTGCGGCTTGCGCATCCTCCACCACGTCGATCAGCTCGGGCGCAGCATCCAAGGCTGATCTGGCCATTGAGAATGCAGTTTTACCTTGCGTCTCTCTGGTAGTAAGCGCTAACTCTATTTGAACCTTTTGGCCGTGCAAGCGGGACAAAACATCGGTCAAGCGGGCGCTGTATTGGGCTCGGATCCAGTCCAGCTTGAAGCGGTTGGCCACAAACAAAGTGATCTTGGACAGGTCCGCCGAAGCCTGCGCTGTCAAGGGTTTGATCCAAGTATTGAACTGCTGCTCGGGCAGATCTTGGGCCAGCTCATCAAGGCAGACTTGCCACAAGGCTTGGCCGGCATCGTCCGCCCCGCGGGTTCGTTGTCCCTCTGTCATAGTTTTGTTTTTTGAATGTGGACAGTTAGAAATAATTCAGCTTAGATTTAGACTTTATCAAGAGTTTATCCACAAGCTGGCGCATCAATATGGTCCACATCATAAACCAGAATTTACGGGGCTGCACATTGATTTGGATGCAAGGAAAAGGAGGCCCCAGTTCAGGGGCGTTGGCAAGGGCTATGGGGAATAATTGCCAGCGCCGTGAAAGTTTGCGATAATCACGGGTTTCCCCCAAAATTATTTGAGCCGCATGGCGGCGCCAGGACTGATCCCATGAAACGCACATACCAACCCTCCAAGACCCGCCGCGCTCGCACCCACGGTTTTTTGGTCCGCATGAAAACCCGCGGCGGCCGCGCCGTGATCAACGCTCGCCGCGCCAAAGGCCGTAAACGCCTGGCAGCCTGAGCGGGCGGGCCCCAAGCTGCCCTTGGCACAACTTCATCGTGTCTCGTGCGGCCATTTGTTCAGGCAAACAATCCGGACGTGGTGTGCAGCGTTTGAAAACTCGAGCGCAATTTCAGGCAGCCCTTTCTGGCGGCACGGTGTCTCGCACGCCTCACTTTGCCTTGCACCGTGTCAGCCTGCCCCAGCTTAGCAGCGAGCACCCCCCCTTGTTTCACACCCAAGATGTATGGCTAGGCGCCATGCTGCCCAAACGCTGGGCGCGCCGCGCTGTGACCCGCAACGCCATCAAACGTCAAATTTATGTGGTCAGCGCTTTGTTTGAGCAGCGCTTGCCCTGCGCTGCCCACGTGGTTCGCTTGCGCTCGGGCTTTGACCGCACACAATTTATCAGCGCCACCTCCCAGCTTTTAAAGCAAGCGGTCCGCGCTGAGTTGGAGCACTTGTTTGAGCGCGCCTGCAGCGCCAATCGCGCCCAAAGTGCGCCGGCCCTGCCATGATCCAACAACTCCTGATCGGCCTGGTCAAGGGCTACCGACTGCTGCTCAGCCCTTGGCTGGGCACCTCTTGCCGCTTTGAGCCCACCTGCTCTGCTTATGCTTTGCAAGCCTTGCATCAGCACGGCGCAGGCGCGGGCAGTTACATGACGCTCAAGCGCATTGGCCGCTGCCACCCGTGGTGCGATGGGGGCTTAGACCCTGTGCCCGAAAAGGCACCGCGCTTGTTTTCCCTTTTGATTCCAACCCCCTCTTCGAAGAAGTCCTCATGAACGATATTCGCCGCACCATTTTGTGGGTTGTATTTGGCTTTTCCATGGTCTTGCTATGGGACCAATGGCAGATCCACAATGGCAACAAAGCCACCTTCTTCCCTAAGCCCACCGTAGCAGCGCCAGCCTCGACCGGCGCCGTCTCGGATCCTGCACTGCCCAACCCCAATGCTGCAGCCACGCCGCCTGTTACGGCCAGCAGCGCGGGCGCATCTTCGCCAACGTCGGCTGCCGCGCAAGTGCCCGGCGTTGTGGCGCCAGCGGCGGCCCCCGCGGCCTTGATATCGCGCGAGCGCATCGAAGTCAGCACCGATGTGCTCAAGCTCAGCTTTGACACCGAGGGGGGCTCGTTGGTGCACACCGAGTTCTTGAAGTTTGGTGACTTGAGCGACAGCAAAAAATCTTTCGTCTTGCTCGATGAAAGCCGTACACGCGTTTATGTGGCGCAAACAGGTTTGATAGGCGGGCCCTTTGCCAGCCACAAGACCCCTTTGAAATTCAGCGGCGAGCGCGCCATGAAAGAGGGTCAAAACGAATTGGTGTTGCGCTTTGAATCGGACGATGTGGGGGGCTTGAAACTGATCAAGACCTACACCTTGACGCGCGGCAGCTATGCCTTGAGCGTCAAACACGAAGTTCAAAACACGGGCAGTGCGCCAGCCTCACCCCAGTTGTATGTGCAGTTGGTGCGCGATGGCAACAAGCCTGATGGCGAGTCCTCGTTTTACTCCACCTTCACTGGCCCTGCTGTTTACACCGACGCCAAAAAATTCCAGAAGATTGAATTCACCGACATCGAGAAAAACAAAGCTGAATTTGAAAAGACGACGCAGCAGGGCTACGTTGCCATGGTGCAGCATTATTTTGCTGCGGCCTGGCTGCTGCCGCCAGATACGGCGCGTGAAAACTTTGCACGCAAAGTCGACAACAACCTGTACGCCGTGGGCATGATCACGCCTCTTGCTGAGATCGCGCCCGGTCAAAGCAAGTCCGTGAGCGCAACTTTTTTTGCAGGCCCGCAAGAAGAGAATATGCTCGAGTCTTTGGCCCCCGGTTTGGAGTTGGTCAAAGACTACGGCTGGCTGACTTTGCTGGCCAAACCGCTTTACTGGTTGCTTGATAAATTATTCGGCTTCATCCAAAACTGGGGCTGGTCCATTGTGGCGCTGGTGGTCTTGTTGAAGCTGGCTTTTTATTGGCTCAACGCCAAAGCCTACTCCAGCATGGCCAAAATGAAGGCCATCAACCCGCGCATCATGGAGATGCGCGAGCGCTTGAAAGACAACCCGCAGCAAATGCAGCAAGAAATGATGCGCATCTACCGCGAAGAAAAAGTCAACCCCATGGGCGGGTGCTTTCCGATCATGGTTCAGATCCCTGTGTTCATCGCTTTGTACTGGGTCTTGCTCTCATCGGTTGAAATGCGCAACGCGCCGTGGGTCGGATGGATTCACGATCTTTCCGCGCCAGATCCTTACTTCATTTTGCCGGTGGTCATGACCCTCTCGACCATGCTGCAAACCGCACTCAACCCAGCGCCGCCAGACCCTATGCAAGCCAAAATGATGTGGATCATGCCGCTGGTCTTCAGCGTGATGTTTTTCTTCTTTCCCTCTGGCTTGGTGCTGTACTGGATCACCAACAACATTTTGTCCATTGCGCAGCAGTGGGTCATCAACACCCGCATGGGCGTGCCCCCGCAGTTCAATTTGCCCAAGTTCAATTGAGATCATGGCCTTCACCTGCTTCCCATGCTGCCCCACACTTCAGAGCCGATTGTTGCCATTGCCACCGCCCCCGGTCGCGGCGCTGTGGGCATCGTGCGCGTCTCGGGGCAACGCTTAAAGGCCTTTGCCCAGCAGCTTTGCGGCAGGCCTTTGCAAGCACGCCAAGCCCACTACTTGCCATTCCATGACGATGGGGGTCAACCCATCGATCAAGGTTTGGCAATTTTTTTTCCTGCGCCCCATTCCTTCACCGGCGAAGACGTGCTTGAGCTGCAAGCGCACGGCGGCCCGGTCGTGTTGCAGCTCTTGTTGGCCCGCTGCATGGAGGTAGCAAGTTCACTGCAAACACCAACAAGTCAAGCCTATTTACCGGGCCTGCGCTTGGCACAGGCGGGCGAGTTCACGCAACGCGCTTTTTTGAACGACAAGATTGATTTGACCCAAGCCGAGGCCATTGCCGATTTGATCGATGCCTCCACGGGCGCTGCAGCGCGCAGTGCCAGTCGCTCTTTGGCGGGTGATTTTTCCAAAGACATTGCGCGCTTACTTGCAGGGTTGGTGCACCTGCGCATGTTGGTCGAAGCCACCTTGGATTTTCCTGAAGAAGAAATTGATTTTTTGCAAAAAGCCGATGCGCAAGGTCAGCTCACTCGCTTGCAAGCGCAATTGCGCCAAGTGCTTGAGCGCACGCAACAAGGCGCTTTGCTGCGCGAGGGCATCAAGGTCGTGATCGCGGGGCAACCCAATGCCGGCAAGAGCTCTTTGCTCAACGCGCTGGCAGGGGCCGAGTTGGCCATCGTCACGCCCATTGCAGGCACCACGCGCGATGTGGTGCAGCAAACCATTCAGATTGAAGGCGTGCCCGTGCATGTGATCGACACTGCCGGCCTGCGCGAAGGGGCAGACATCAACGAGGTTGAGCAAATCGGCATTGAAAGGGCATGGGGGCAAATTGAAAATGCTGATGCAGTTTTGTTCTTGCACGACCTCACGCGCATGCACGAGCCGGCCTATGCAGCAGCCGACGCACAGATTGCCATCCGTTTGAAAAGCCGCCTGCCTAGCCAAATTCCTTTGCTTGATTTGTGGAACAAGTGCGACCTGCAAACGAGAAGCACACTGGGCGAGACATTGGACACGCATGCGATGCAGTCAAGCCCGCAGGCTCCAAACAACGATCTCCACCTCTCGGCCAAAACCGGTGCAGGCGTGGCGCAATTGCGCCAGCGCTTGCTGCAAGCGGCTGGCTGGTTGCCGGCCAACGAAGGCTTGTATTTGGCCCGGGCACGGCACGTGCAAGCGCTTGAGCGTGTGGCCTTGCACTTGGGCCAAGCCGAGTTGAATTTAGCAGCGCAAGCGCAATCTCTAGACCTCTTGGCCGAAGAGTTGCGCTTGGCTCAAAACGCCTTGAATGAAATCACGGGCGCCTTCAATGCCGACGATTTGTTGGGCCATATTTTTTCCAGTTTTTGCATCGGCAAATAAACACCATGGCCAAACCTGCCGCCCTTGATCGCCCCGCCCACAAGAGTGCACGCTCATTGAGCGGGCTTGTGCCTTTTCTCAAACCTTACCGTTTGCAAATGGGTTTGGCGTTGGTGTTTTTGGTGCTGGCCGCAGCCTCGACCTTGGTCTTTCCATTGGCTTTGCGTCAGTTGATTGACAACGGACTGCAGCACCCCGACAAGGGCGCGCAAGCCATGGCTTTGCAAGGCAATTTTGTGATGCTGTTTGGTGTGGCCGTGGCGCTGGGTTTGTTTTCTGCTGCGCGTTTTTACACCGTCAGTTGGCTGGGCGAGCGCGTGACCACCGACTTGCGAAACGCTGTTTACAGCCACGTGCTGCGCCAAAGTCCCGCCTTCTTTGAAACCACACCCACAGGCGAAGTCATCAGCCGCTTGGTGGCTGACACCACCTTGGTTCAAACCGTGGTGGGCTCATCGTTGTCGATGGGCCTGCGCAACGCTGTGATGGGCCTGGGCGCTTTGCTGATGTTGGTCTGGGCCCACCCCACCGTGATGCTGCAATTGGTTTTGACGGTGCTCTTGGTAGTCTGGCCTGCCACAGTGTATGGGCGGCGCGTGCGCCGCTTGTCGCGCGCCAGCCAAGACCGCGTGGCCGATGCCAGCAGCATTGCGACCGAAGTTTTAAGCGCCATGCCTGTGGTGCAAAGTTATACCGCCGAAGACCGCGAAGCGGCCCGCTTTGCCAGCGCCACCGAGCAAGGCTTTCAAACCGCGGTGCGCCGCACCCGTGCACGCTCGGTGCTGGTGGCCTTCATCATCATTGCCAATGCCGCATTTTTGCTCTGGGGCTTGTACCAAGGCACGCAAGCCGTGCTGGCCGGCCAACTCAGCGCAGGACAGCTGGGGCAAGCGGTTTTGTACGTGATTATTTTTGCTGGCGCAGTAGCGGTCTTGGGTGAAACCTATGGCGACTTGCTGCGCGCCGCAGGTGCCACCGAACGCTTGATGGAATTGCTGGGCAGCACTTCCCCCATTCAATCGCCAACGCACCCCATTGCAGCGCCAGTGCCAGTGGCTGGCAGCACACTGATTTTTGAAGGGCTGCATTTTTCTTATCCCTCGCGGCCCGGGCAACTGGCACTGCAAGATTTTTCTGTCCAGATTCAAGCGGGCCAAACCGTGGCCATCGTGGGCCCCAGTGGCGCTGGCAAAACAACTTTGTTTGGCTTGCTGCTGCGCTACTACGACCCACAGTCGGGCCGCATTGCGCTGGATGGCGTGCCGATTCAAAACTTGGACTTGCATGCGCTGCGCCAGCGCATTGGCATCGTGCCGCAAGAGCCTGTTTTGTTCTCCAGCAGTGCCATGGAAAATATTCGCTACGGCCGGCCTGAGGCCTCCAACGCCGAGGTGCGCGCCGCTGCTGTAGCCGCCTTTGCAGATGAATTCATCACCACCTTGCCCGAAGGCTACGACACCTTTTTGGGCGAACGCGGCGTGCGCTTGTCGGGCGGCCAGCGCCAGCGCATTGCCATTGCCAGGGCCATGCTGAAAAACCCACCTCTGCTGTTGCTGGACGAGGCCACCAGCGCCTTGGACGCTCACAGCGAGCGCATGGTGCAAGCCGCTTTAGAGTCCGCCATGCGCGGCAGAACCACATTGGTGATTGCCCACCGCTTGGCCACCGTGCAACAAGCCGATCTGATTTTGGTGCTGGACCATGGCCGCTTGGTCGAGCAGGGCAGCCACGCGCACTTGGTGGCTTTGGGCGGTGTCTACGCTGGTTTGGCGGCGCTGCAATTCAACGCTTGATTTGCAGCTTCAGCGCGCGCATTGGGCCCACAACGCAGGCACCCTCAGTGCCCCTCAAAGTCCACCAAGGTGAACAAGGCCAAGCCCGCTTGGCGCAGCTTGTCTGAGCCGCCCAACTCCGGCAAATCGACAATGGCCGCGCCCTCAATCACAGTGGCGCCCAGTTTTTCAAGCAATTTCATACCGGCCATCATGGTGCCGCCTGTGGCAATCAAGTCGTCTATCAAGAGCACGCGCTGGCCAGGCTGCACTGCATCGGTGTGCAACTCGACGGTGGCGCTGCCATATTCAAGTTCATAGGTTTCTTCCACCACCGTGAAGGGCAGCTTGCCTTTTTTGCGAATGGGAACGAAGCCCACATTCAACTCATAAGCCACCACCGCACCCAAAATAAAGCCACGCGCATCCAAGCCAGCCACCACATCAGGCTTCAAAGAAGGCTCCATGTAGCGGTGCACAAAAGCGTCAATCAAGACCCGAAACACGCGCGGGTTTTGCAACAACGGCGTGATATCGCGAAACTGCACACCAGGCACAGGCCAATCGGGCACTGTGCGAATATGGCTTCTTAAATAGTCATTCATGCGTGACATCCTACCCATTTTCAACTTGCCCGATAAAATACCCGCATGTCATTGAACTCAGAACAAGTCTTGCAACTGGCCCGCGACACCTTGGACATCGAGGCGGCCGCCTTGCTTGGCATGAAGTCACGCATCGATGATCGCTTTGTAGAGGCCGTGCGCATGGTGCTGGCCGTCAAAGGCCGGGTGGTCGTGACGGGCATGGGCAAGAGCGGGCACATCGGCCGCAAGATCGCCGCCACGCTGGCCTCCACAGGCACGCCGGCCATGTTTGTGCACCCCGGTGAGGCCAGCCACGGTGACTTGGGCATGATCAAGCCCGTCGACCTGGTGCTGGCCATCTCCAACAGCGGCGAGAGCGACGAGTTGGTTGCCATCTTGCCTGTCCTCAAGCGGCAAGGCGTGCCCTTGATCGCCATGACAGGGGGCATGGACTCCGCCTTGGCCAAGCACGCCAATGTAGTGCTCGATTGCAGCGTTGAAAAAGAAGCCTGCCCCTTGAACTTGGCACCCACGGCCAGCACCACTGCTCAACTGGCATTGGGCGACGCGTTGGCCGTTGCGCTCTTAGATGCCCGCGGTTTTCAAGCGGAAGATTTCGCCCGCTCTCACCCCGGCGGTTCCTTGGGTCGGCGCTTGTTGACCCATGTCAGCGATGTGATGCGCCAAGGCGATGCAGTGCCCAGCGTGTTGCTAGAGGCCAGTTTCGCAGACCTGATGCGCGAGATGGGCCGCAAAGGATTGGGCGCCTCGGCCATTGTCGATGCGCAGCACAAAGTCTTGGGCATCTTCACCGACGGTGACCTGCGCCGCTTGATTGAAAAAGGCATTGACATGCGCGCCTTGACCGCGGGCCAAGCCATGCACCCCAACCCGCGCACGGTATTGCCAGGCGCATTGGCCGTCGAGGCGGCCGAAATGATGGAGCAACACCGCATCACCAGTGTTTTGGTGGTTGACGCACACGGCGCTTTGTGCGGCGCGCTGAACAGCAACGACTTGATGCGTGCCAAAGTGATTTGACATGCAAAGCATTCAGCCCGTTTTGAACTACCCCCCCGAGTTGCTGCTGCAAGCGCAAGGCATTCGCGTGGCTTTCTTTGATGTGGACGGCGTTTTAACCGATGGCAGTTTGTATTTTTCTGAAACCGGTGAAAGCCTCAAGCGATTTAACACGCTAGACGGGCATGGCCTGAAATTGTTGATGCAAGCGGGCATCACGCCGGTCGTCATCACGGGCCGCGACAGTGCCCCTTTGCGGGTTCGCCTCAAAGCGCTCGGTGTGGAACACGCACGCTTTGGCACCGAGGACAAACTGCCTGCGGCGCAAGATTTCTTGAGCGCGTTAGGCCTAGATTGGACGCAGGCCGCGGCCATGGGTGATGACTGGCCCGACTTGCCCGTCATGCAACGCGCGGCGTTTGCTTGCGCGCCTGCCAATGCGCATGCGCAGGCCTTGGCCATTGCCCACCACGTCACGGCCCAAAGGGGCGGGGAAGGTGCGGCCAGAGCTTTTTGCGATGTGCTGCTGGTGGCCACTGGCCACTACGCCCAACTATTGAAGAATGCTGCGCCATGATAGGGACCCTGCGTTACGCATTGGACCGCTTGACGCTTTACTTGCCAGCGGTGCTCATGGCCATGTTTGCTTTGGGCAGTTGGTGGTTGGTGCGCAGTTTGCCCTCTTTTGTTGTGGCCCCCACTGAAAAAATTCTACGGCACGAGCCAGATTACTTTCTGCACAATTTTTCAATCCAATCATTTGATGCTGAAGGACGCTTAACGCGCGAATTGCAGGGTGATCAAGCACGCCACTTTCCAGACACCGACATGCTCGACATCAACGCGGTGCAATTGCAATCACAAAATCCGCAAGGCCAGCGCATGCATGCCAGCGCAGCGCGCGCGTTGGCCAAAAGCGATGGCACTGAAGTCAGCTTGATAGGCACTGCGCTGGTCCAGCGTGACGCGCTTCGCGGCGGTGTTCGCACTGAGTTGCGAAGTGAGCATCTCACAGCCTTCGTCAAAGAGGATCGCGTTGTCAGCCACAGCCCGGTTGAATTCAAACGTGGCTCCGATGTTTTCACAGCCAACGCCTTGGAGATGAACAGCCGCACGGGGCAGTACCAACTCCTTGGCAAAGTGCGCGGCGTGGTGCAAGCCCAAACCCCCTAGCACCGCAACACGCATGCAAGATTTGAGTCCCTTGGTTTTTATCAGCGGCGCCTCCAGCGGCATCGGCCAAGCTTTGGCAATGCGCTATCACCAAGCGGGATGGCGTTTGGCCTTGGTGTCTCGGCGCGTGCCTGAAATGCAAGCTTGGCTTGCGCAGCAAGGCATCCCCGCATCGCAAGCCCAGTGTTTTGGCGCCGATGTCTCGCAAGCCGACAGCGTGATTCAAGCTGCGCACTTGTGCATGCAGCAGCTGGGCCTGCCCCAAGTGGTGATCGCCAACGCCGGCATCAGTCAGGGCATGGACAGCGCGGTGCGAGAGGACTTGGCGGTGCTCCATCAAGTCATGGCCACCAACGTGATGGGCATGGCCGCAACTTTTCACCCCTTCATTCAAGCCATGCGTGAGCGGGCCAAGGCACAGCCTGGACAAGTTGGCGGCACCTTGGTGGGTATTGCCAGTGTGGCAGGCATAAGGGGCTTGCCCGGTCATGCGGCCTATTGCGCCAGCAAGGCCGCCGCCATCAGTTATTGCGAGAGTTTGCGCGGCGAACTCGGCCCAGCAGGCGTGAAGGTGGTGACTCTGGCGCCGGGCTACATCCAAACGCCATTGACCGCAAAAAATCGTTTCCCTATGCCGTTTTTGATGTCAGCCCCGGCATTTGCTGAGGAGGCTTTTCGGGCCATTGAACGGGCCGAGAGTTTTCGTGTGATTCCAGCTCCCATGGCCTGGGTCGCGCGCGTTTTGCGCGTTTTGCCCAACGCGCTTTTTGACCGCGCTTTTAAAAACCAAGTGCGAAAGCAGCGTGGGCCTGATTGAAGCCCTTCACCCGCCAGTTTCTACCCGCCAACAAAAAAGCCCTGCTTGCAGGGCTTTTTTTGCTTCAGTGGCTCACTGCAAAGTGAGCCCTTGAAAGTCATGCGCGATCAATAACCGCCGCCGCCGTAACCGCCGCCTTCGCGACGACCGCCACCGCCGCCGCCGCCGCTACCACCGCGTGGGCCAGAGCCGTAGGGACTGCGAAAGCCGCTTTCGCCGCCGCCGCCTTCACGACGACCGCCGCCGCCACCACCACCACCGTAGCCGCCGCCACCGCCGCCGCCATAACCGCCGCCGCCGCCTTCACGACGACCGCCGCCGCCACCACCACCAAAGCCACCACCACCTGTGCGGGGGGGACGGTCTTCCATGGGACGCGCTTCATTGACAACAACACTGCGACCGCCCAAAGGCTGGCCGTTCATGCCGCTGATGGCCGCTTGGGCTTCTTCATCAGAACCCATTTCTACAAAGCCAAAGCCTTTGGAGCGACCTGTATCGCGTTCCATCATGACTTTAGCGCTGGTCACGGAACCGAATTGGCCAAAAGCCTGTTCCAGATCACCGTCACGTACCGAGTACGGCAAATTGCCGACGTATAGTTTTTTGCCCATTGAAAGGGACTCCTCTAAACACAAAAACAAAAGCGATGGAGCCCCAAAAACGCATTCAACAAACCTAAAAAAACACCGGAAGGAAGCGAAACTGACCTGTACACCGCGAACTAAGTACTCGCCTTAAAGGCGTGCACTAAGACATTATGGGCCATAAAACCAAAGCTTTGGCAAGCGAAATCTATGAATCGGCGCTAAATACTTGAAATTTGAGCCTTTTTTGGCAAATTACCAACTCACTTCACGGTCTGGCGTGGCGCTGATTTTGTGCACGCTCAAGTCCGCCCCCTCGTACTCCTCCTCAGGGCTGAGCTTCAAACCCATGCTCATTTTCAAAATGCCGTAAACCACCGTGCTGCCCAGCAGCGCCCAAAAAATGCCCAGCAAAGTGCCCAAGCATTGCGCCGCCAAGCTCACGCCGCCCAAGCCGCCCAAGGCCTGCGCCCCAAAAATGCCGGCGGCAATGCCACCCCAAGTGCCGCAAAGCCCGTGCAATGGCCAAACGCCTAAAACGTCATCAATTTTCCATTTGTTTTGAGTCAAGGTGAAGGTCACAACGAACAGGGCGCCAGCCACGCCGCCCACAACCAACGCGCCCAAGGGGTGCATCAAGTCCGAGCCAGCGCACACGGCAACCAAACCGGCCAAGGGCCCGTTGTGCACAAAGCCGGGGTCATTTTTTCCAAATACCAAGGCGGCCAAAGTTCCGCCTGCCATCGCCATCAAGGAGTTGACCGCCACCAGCCCCGAGATTTTGTCCAGTGTTTGCGCGCTCATCACGTTAAAACCAAACCAGCCCACGATCAAAATCCAAGCCCCCAAGGCCAAAAACGGAATGCTCGAAGGCGGGTGGGCTGAAACAGCGCCGTCTTTGCGATAGCGGTTGTAACGCGCGCCCAATAACAAAACAGCGGGCAAGGCAATCCAGCCGCCCATGGCGTGCACCACGACGGAGCCGGCAAAGTCATGAAACTCTTCACCCGTCGTGGCCTTGATCCAGGCCTGAACCCCCAAATTCTGGCTCCAAGCAATGCCTTCAAAAAACGGGTAAATGAAGCCGACGATGCAGGCGGTGGCGATCAATTGGGGCCAAAATTTGGCGCGCTCGGCAATGCCGCCCGAGACGATGGCAGGAATGGCTGCAGCAAAGGTCAGCAAGAAGAAAAATTTGACCAATTCATAGCCGTTTTTGGCGGCCAATTGTTCTGCTCCCACTAGAAAACCAGTTCCATAGGCCACGCTGTAGCCAATCACAAAATACATGACGGTGGAGACCGAGAAATCGACCAAGATTTTGACCAAGGCGTTGACCTGGTTTTTCTTGCGCACGGTGCCCAACTCCAAAAAGGCAAAGCCGGCGTGCATGGCCAGCACCATGATCCCGCCCAACAAAATAAAGAGCGCATCCGCGCCCTGTTTCAGTGCATCCATGTGGCTCCCAATTGAATTTGCGTTGATTTGGTGCAAAAAAGCCCTGCGCAGCTATTTCGCACCAAAATAAAGCAAAAACCAAGCCAAAGGGGGGTGCGGTCAACCGCGCAATCCGGCGCAACCGTTCAGGGTCTGGGGCCTTATACTGTGCCTGCGCCGATTTGCTCCAGTTTGCGGGCGCGCGAGTTTGCAGGTGCAGTGCCAGCAAGATTCCAAATCCAGCTAAAGAGAGAACCCCTTGACCCGGTTTCGCTTTGAAAGCTGAGCTGGGTTTTTTTATGCTTCGATCGTCATGACCTTGATTGCTTTGCCGTTGTCGATGTTTTTTCAAGCACCGCTTGCATTACAAAGTGGCGCCTCGATTCGCGCCTACAACTTGGCCTACGAAACTTATGGGCATTTGAACGCTGACAAATCCAATGCGGTGTTGATCTGTCACGCGCTCAATGCTTCGCATCATGTGGCTGGCGTTTATGCGGGCCAAGAAAATAGCCAAGGCTGGTGGGACAACATGATCGGCCCTGGCAAGCCGGTGGACACCGACCGGTTTTTTGTCATCGGCGTGAACAACTTGGGCTCCTGCTTTGGCTCGACTGGGCCGATGCACACGCACCCCGATACGGGTGAAATTTATGGCGCGGATTTTCCCGTGATCACCGTGGAAGACTGGGTCGACGCGCAGGCACGTTTGCTCGATGCGCTGGGCATTGAGACTTTGGCTGCGGTCATGGGCGGCAGTTTGGGCGGCATGCAAGCGCTGTCGTGGGCTCTGCGTTACCCCACGCGCGTGGCCAACGCGGTGGTGGTGGCCAGCGCGCCCAATTTGACCGCAGAGAACATCGCATTCAATGAAGTGGCCCGCCGCGCCATCGTGACCGACCCCGATTTTCATGGCGGCCATTTCTACCGCCATGGCGTGCTGCCACAGCGCGGCCTGCGCATTGCCCGCATGATTGGTCACATCACGTACTTGAGCGACGACGTGATGAACGAAAAATTTGGCCGCCAATTGCGCGAGGCCGTGAACCACAATGCCACAGGCTACCGCTACACCACGCAAGACATTGAGTTTCAAATTGAGAGTTATTTGCGCTACCAGGGCGACAAATTCAGCGAATACTTTGATGCCAACACTTATTTGTTGATCACCCGTGCGCTGGATTATTTTGATCCGGCCCGCACTTTCGATGGCAACTTGACAGCCGCTTTGGCGCAAGCTTCTTGCAAATTTTTACTGGTGAGTTTTTGCACCGACTGGCGCTTCTCGCCAGCGCGCAGCCGCGAGCTGGTCAAAGCCCTGCTCGAGAACAAACGCGATGTCAGTTATGCAGAGATCGACGCGCCGCACGGCCACGATGCTTTTTTATTGAACGACGCACGTTACATGGGTGTGGTGCGTTCCTATTTTGACAACATGGCCAACGCCTTGGTCAGCAGGCCTAGCGTATGAGCGAGCACGTGAACTTGCAAGCCATTGCCCGCTTGGTGCCCCAAGGCTCCCGCGTGCTCGACTTGGGCTGCGGCGACGGCGCTTTGCTGGCGCACTTGCAAGAGCAGCGAGGTTGCTCGGGCTATGGGGTGGAGTTGGCCGATGCCAATGTGCAGGCTTGCGTCAAACGCGGCGTCAATGTGATTCAGTTGAATTTGGACGAAGGCTTGGCCATGTTTGCCGATCAATCGTTTGATGTGGTTTTGCAAATTGACACGCTGCAGCACCTGCGCAACGCCGAAGTGATGCTGCGCGAAACGGTGCGGGTAGGGCGCGTAGGCATTTTGGCGTTCCCTAATTTTGCACATTGGCCCAACCGCTTGAGTGTGCTGCAAGGGCGCATGCCCGTCACGCGCCGCTTGCCTTACCAGTGGTACGACACGCCCAATATCCGGGTGGGTACTTTCACCGATTTTGCCCATTTGGCAGCGCAAAACCAACTCAAGGTGCTCGACAGTTTTGGCTTGCAAGATGGCCAAGAGGTGCGCGCTTGGCCTAACTTGATGGCGGGCACATCGGTTTTCAAATTGCAACGACTCTGAAATAATTCAAGGACTCACATGACACTTCCGGCTTCAATGAATTTTGTCGACCATGGCACCGGCGGTGGGCCGGAGGTCTTAAAGCAAAGCACCTGCGCCAGGCCCGAGCCCCAGGCCGGAGAAATTTTGGTGCGCGTGGCTTTTGCAGGGGTCAACCGCCCCGATTGCTTGCAGCGCAGCGGCCGCTACCCACCACCCCCTGGCGCATCGCCCATTGTCGGGCTGGAGGTTTCGGGTGAAGTGGTGGCGCTGGGCGCGGGCGTGACGCAATGGGCCTTGGGCGATCGCGTGTGCGCATTGACCAATGGTGGCGCCTATGCACAGTACACCACCGTGCCACAAGGCCAAGCCTTGCCGGTGCCCAAAGGTTTTTCAATGCTGCAAGCGGCCGCTTTGCCAGAAAACTTTTTCACGGTTTGGACCAATGTGTTTCAACGCGGGCGCTTGCAAGCGGGCGAAACATTTTTGGTCCACGGCGGCTCCTCGGGCATTGGCTTGACAGCGATTCAGTTGGCCCACGCGTTTGGCGCCAAGGTGTTTTGCACAGTGGGCAACTCCGAGAAAGTGGCCGCTTGTTTGAAGGCCGGCGCCAATGTGGCAATCAATTACCAAACACAAGACTTCGTTGAAGAAGTTTTAAAGTTGACCGATCAACAAGGGGTCAACGCTTTGCTCGACATGGTGGGGGGCAGCTACATCCAGCGCAATTTGAAAGCCTTGGCCGTAGACGGTCGTTTGCTGCAAATCGCATTTTTACAGCCCTCCAAAGTGGAGGTGGACTGGGTGTCTTTGATGACCAAGCGCTTGACCTTCACGGGCTCCACATTGCGCCCGCGCAGCGCCGCAGACAAAGCCCAAATGGCCCGCGAATTGCAGGACAAAGTTTGGCCCATGTTGGCCTCGGGCCAGGTGGCTCCCGTGATTCACCAAGTCTTTGATTTGGCCGATGCGGCAAAAGCCCATGCCTTGATGGAGTCTTCTCAGCACATTGGCAAGATCATGCTGCGCGTGGCAGGAGAGCCATCCGCATGACCTCGTCCAAGGTGGCTGTCGGCCTGATTGGTTTAGGCGCCATGGGCAGCGGCATGGCGAAGTCTTTGCGTAACGCCGGGCACAACCCCAGTGTGTTTGATGTGCGCGCCGATGTGGCGCAGGCCTTTGCCAAAGAAGGCGGCGTGGCTTGCACCAGTTTGGCCGACATTGCCGCGGCCAGCGACGTTTTGATTTCTGTGGTGGTCAATGCCGCGCAAACGCACAGCGTTTTATTTGGCGATGAACAGGGCCGTGGCGGGTGCGCGAGCAGTTTGAAAGCCGGCAGCGTATTTGTCATGTGCTCCACCGTGGACCCGGCATTCTCCGTAGGCTTGGAAAAAAAATTGGCCGACTTGGGCGTCTTGTACATCGACGCGCCGATCTCGGGCGGCGCTGCCAAAGCGGCCAGCGCTCAGATGACCATGATGACCGCGGGCAGCCCGCAAGCGCGCGCCAAAGCCGCGCCTTTTTTGAACGCCATGGCCGCCAAGGTGTACACCTTGGGTGACTCAGCAGGCGCAGGCAGCAAGGTCAAGATCATCAACCAACTGCTGGCTGGTGTCCACATTGCTGCTGCGGCTGAAGCCATGGCGCTGGGCTTGCGCGAAGGGCTGGACCCTGAGACTTTGTACGATGTGATCACACACAGCGCGGGCAACAGCTGGATGTTTGAAAACCGCATGGCCCATGTGCTGGCCGCTGATTACACGCCTTTGTCCTCTGTCGATATTTTTGTCAAAGATTTGGGTTTGGTTTTGGACATGGCTCGGGCCAGTAAATTTCCACTGCCCTTGTCGAGCACCGCGCATCAAATGTTCATGCAAGCCAGCACGTCAGGCTTTGCCAAAGAAGACGACAGCGCAGTGATCAAAATTTTTCCGGGCATTGAATTGCCTCAAGCCAAAAAATGAAACTCGGTTGCATTGCCGATGACTTCACAGGGGCCACAGATTTGGCCAACAATTTGGTGCGCGCGGGCATGCGCGTGGTGCAAACTTTAGAGGTGCCTGATGCACCTTTGAGCGCCGATGTCGATGCCGTGGTGGTGGCCCTGAAATCGCGCACCATTCCTGCTGACCAAGCAGTTGCGCAATCCTTGGCGGCATTGAAGTGGCTCAAGGCGCAAGGCGCGCAGCAAATTTATTTCAAATATTGCTCCACCTTTGACAGCACGCCGCAAGGCAACATCGGGCCCGTCATACAAGCCTTGATGGCAGCGCTGCAGTGCAACTTCACCATTGCCACACCCGCATTTCCCGATAACGGCCGCACCGTGTTCAAAGGCTATTTGTTTGCAGGTGACCTGCTGCTCAACGAAAGTGGCATGCAAAACCATCCGCTCACGCCCATGCACGATGCCAACTTGGTGCGCGTGTTGCAAGCACAAACCCAACTCAAAGTTGGCTTGATAGATCACACGGTGCTGGCGCAAGGCGCAGGTGCCATTGCAGAAAAAATCACAACTCTCCAAGCGCAAGGTGTGGGCGTGGCGATTGTGGACGCCACGCGCAATCAAGACCTGCTGTTGCTGGGCGCGGCTGTGAAGGGCATGGCCTTGGTCACTGCAGGCTCAGGCCTGGCCATGGGCTTGCCGGCCAACTGGGGCATAAAGGCCTCAGCACAAGCGGCTCTGCTGCCCAAGCCGCAGGGCTTTCAAGCCATTTTGTCGGGCAGTTGCTCGCTGGCCACGCTGGGGCAAGTGGCCCACTTCAAAACAGCAGGCAAACCCGCTTGGGCACTGAACCCATTGACTTGGTCTGCCAACACCATTGAGCGTGACATTGCGCGCGAAGTCGAACAAGCCTTGGCCTTTGCTGAGCCCCTGTTGACGCTTGGGCCGGTGCTGATCTACGCCAGCACCGACGCGCAGACCTTGAAAAAAATTCACGACCAATGGGGCAGCGCACAAACTGGCCAGTGGGTTGAGTCTGCGCTGGCGCAGATCGCCCAAAAACTCAGCGCTGCAGGTGTGCGGCAATGGGTGTTTGCAGGCGGCGAAACTTCTGGCGCATGTGCGCAGGCGCTGGGCATCACGCAGCTGCAAATTGGCCCGCAAATTGACCCCGGCGTTCCTTGGTGCTATGCCTCAGAAAGTTCCGGCCTTGGGGGTTTGCATTTGACTTTGAAGTCCGGCAATTTTGGCAGTGCTGATTTTTTCAGCAAGGCCTTTGAGGTGTTGTCATGACCGAGTCACAAGCTCGCGAAGAAATTTGCCGCATCGGCCAAAGCTTGTTTCAGCGCGGCTATGTGCACGCCAGCGCTGGCAACATCAGCCTGCGCGTTGGCACGGGGTTTTTGATCACCCCAACCGATGCATGCTTGGGGTTTTTAGACCCTGCGCAATTGGCCATGCTCAACGTCAATGGCACACAAATCAGTGGCGCAACAGCCAGCAAAACCATCGCCTTGCACCGCCAAATTTATGCCGCCTCCGATGCCAGCGCGCAAGCCCTGCCGGCGCTGTGCGTGATTCACACGCACAGCACGCATTGCGTGGCCCGCAGTTTGACTTGCAATGACACAGAATTGCTGCCCCCCATCACCCCTTATTTCGTGATGAAGGTGGGGCATGTGCCATTGATTCCCTACCATCGCCCCGGTAATGGCGCAGCAGCCACTGCGGTAGCGCAAACCATCACGCGCTATGCCCAGCAAGGCACGCCCATTCGGGCGGTCATGCTCTCGCGTTTGGGCCCCAATGTATGGCATCAAAATTTGGCCAGTGCCATGGCCACTCTGGAGGAGTTGGAAGAGACCGCCAAGCTGATGAATTTGTGTGCTGCACAAAGTCCTGCTTCTTTGAGCGAGTTGCAACTGCAAGAGTTGAAAGAAAATTTCGGCGCGCACTGGTGACATCAAGTGCTGCGCACTGCTGCAACTATTTTAAAAAAATACATCCTCCAGTCGATCACGCTCTAACGCATTCACAAGGTTTTTGCCATGCCCCAATTTGCTGCCAACCTGTCCATGATGTACCCCGATTTGACATTTCTCGATCGCTTCGAGGCAGCCGCCCAAGACGGCTTCAAAGCGGTCGAGTACTTGTTTCCCTATGCCTGGCCCGCGCAGGAATTGGCAGCCCGCCTAAAGGCCCATGGCCTGGAGCAAGTCTTGTTCAACATGCCCCCCGGCGGCTTGGATGCGCCAGGCGCTTTGCAGGCCTGGGAGGCCGGTGATCGAGGCACCGCCTGCGCCCCTGGCCGACAAGCCGAGTTCAAGGCCGGCGTGCACATGGCCATGCGTTATGCGCAAACCTTGAACTGCCCACGCATCCATGCCATGGCCGGTCTGCTGCCCCCAGGTGTTTCACGTGCGCAAGCACAAGAGACCTTGGTGGCCAATTTGAAATGGGCCTGCCAAGAAGCAGGTATGCTGGGTTTGGACGTTTTGCTCGAGCCCATCAACCCGCGCGGCATTCCCGGATTTTTTGTCAACCGGCAAGACCATGCACACGAAATTTTGGCGCTGGTGGATGCGCCCAATTTGAAAGTACAAATGGATTTGTTCCACTGCCAAATTGTAGAAGGCGATGTGAGCACCAAAATTGAAAAGTACCTGCCCACGGGCCATGTGGGTCATTTTCAAATTGCCGATGTGCCCGCCCGCCATGAGCCCGGCACTGGCGAGTTGAACTGGCCTTATTTGTTCGAGTTGATTGACCAAGTTGCTGCAAAGTGCCAGTGGCAAGGCTGGGTCGGTTGCGAATATGTGCCCGCTGACACCAGCGCCGGCGGCACCTCGCGCGGCTTGACTTGGCTGAAAGAATGGAACGCTGCGCATCCCTTGGCCAGCAAGCCTGCTTGAGCCTTGGCGCTGCACGCAGTAAAGTCAGCCATTGAAAAAATAATTTCACCCCCTCTTAGGAGATTTGCATGAACGCCCCACTGCACAAAGAAATTCCAGCAGCCCTCCTGAACAGCAGCACCGCACTGAGCGATGTCAGCCAAGCGTGGGACGATCAAATCGTGCAGCAGTTGACGCGCTACATTGAAGTGCCCGCCAAATCACCGTCCTTTGACGCCAACTGGCAAGCCAATGGCTACTTGGACAGCGTGATGCGCCAAACCGCTCAATGGATTGAGTCGCAAAAAGTAGCGGGCTTGAGTTTGGAAATTGTGCGCCTGCCTGGGCGCACCCCTGTGATGTTTTTTGACATTGCAGCCACGCGCGCGGCAGACCAGCACAGCAGCCAAACCGTGCTGATGTACGGCCACTTGGACAAGCAGCCCGAGTTCAATGGCTGGCGCAATGACCTTGGCCCCTGGACTCCGAAATACGAAAACGGCAAGCTTTATGGGCGCGGCGGTGCCGACGATGGCTACGCCGCCTACGCCAGCATTGCTGCCGTGCAAGCGCTGAAAAATCAAAACATACCGCACCCGCGCATCGTGGGCTTGATCGAGACTTGTGAAGAGTCTGGCTCTTACGATTTGATGCCCTACATCGACTTGCTGCGCCCCCGTTTGGGCGATGTGGGCTTGGTCATTTGCTTGGACAGTGGCGCTGGCAACTACGACCAACTGTGGTTGACCACCAGCCTGCGCGGCATGGCCAGTGGCACCTTGAAAGTGGAGATCTTGACCGAGGGGATTCACTCCGGCGATGCCTCGGGCTTGGTGCCCTCAAGTTTTCGAATCATGCGCCAAGTGCTCGATCGCTTGGAAGACAGCGCCACCGGCCGCTTGCTGCCGGCCAGCTTCCACTGCGAAGTGCCTCCTGAGCGACTGGCGCAAGCACGTGCGACTGCGGCCATTTTGGGCGACGAAGTCTACAAACGCTTTCCCTGGGCGCACTACGACTGCGACGGCTCCACCACGTTTGCTTTGCCCACTACCACAGAGCCCTTGCAAGCCTTGCTCAACCGGACCTGGACGCCCACCTTGAGCGTGACCGGCGCAGAAGGCTTTCCATCCTTGAAAGATGCCGGCAATGTGCTGCGCCCCTACACCGCGTTCAAACTCAGTTTGCGTTTGCCGCCCTTGGTGGACGCGGGGGCTGCTGTTCAGCAAATGAAGGCTGTGCTAGAAGACAATGCGCCCTACCAAGCGCGCGTGACCTTTGAGTCCAATGGTGGCGCCACGGGCTGGAATGCCCCCAGCAGCACGCCTTGGTTTGACAATGCGCTGCAAAGCGCCAGCCAAGCGCACTTTGGGGCTGGCCTAGGGCACATTGGTCAAGGCGGCACGATTCCGTTGATGAACATGCTCAGCCTGGGCTTTCCCAGTGCGCAAATGATGGTCTGCGGCGTGCTCGGCCCCAAGAGCAATGCGCACGGGCCCAATGAGTTTTTGCATGTGCCCTATGCCAAAAAACTCACCGCCTCGGTGGCGCACGTCATGGCCTCATTGCCCTGAGGCTTGGGCTTTTCGAATCCACACCAACCACAGCAAGGCCAGCGCGGTCAGCGCCACTGGCACCAAGGATCCGTAGTTCAACCACACCCAGCCTTGTGTGGTGACCAAGGCGCCAGAGCCAAACGAAGTAAAAGCCATGGTGGTGAAAACACAAAAATTGATGGCCGCTTGCGCGCGGTCTTTTTCTTCAGGCCGCCAAGCCGTCATTGCCAAGGTGGTGCTGGCAGTGAACAAAAAATTCCAGCCCACGCCCAATAAAAATGAGGCAATCACAAACTGCTGCACCTCCAGGCCCGACAAGGCCACGGCAATGCACACCAAGTTAAGCAGCACTCCGGCCCCCATGGTTTGAACGGTGCCAAATCGCTTGATCAAATGCCCAGTGAAAAACCCGGGGGCAAACATGCCTATCACGTGCCACTCCAAAACCAAGGCCACGTCGCTGAAAGCGTAGCCACACACTTGCATGGCCAATGGCGTTGCCGCCATCAACAAGTTCATCACGCCGTAGCTCAACGCGGCCGCACCAGCGGCCACAATGAACACCGGCTGACGCATGATTTGTGAAAGCGGGCGGCCCTCATCGCTGCCTTTGACTTTGTCTGGTATCGGCGGAAATTTGACAAAGCTCATCAGGGCCATGCCCAAAACCGCTACGCCTACCAAAGCCAAGTACGCGCCCATGAAGGGCGTCTCGAACCAGCCCTTGCTGTGCGAGGCCAAATTGGGACCCACGATGGCGCCAATCAAGCCACCCGCCATGACCCATGAGACCGCCTTTTCTCTGTACGCAGGCGCTGCCAACTCGGCCGCAGCAAAACGGTACAGCTGCCCGTTGGCACTGTAAAAGCCCGCCACCGCGGTGGCTAGCACCAACAATGCGAAATCATGGGTGTAGGCAGCGTAGGCGCACATCAGGGCAGAGACCAAGCCAACGGCCAAGCCCAATTGAAAGGACACGCGGCGGCCCCAGCGCGCTTGCACTGCAGCCACCAAGCCCGTAGACAGCGCCCCGCCCACTACATAGCCCATGACAGGCAGGGTGGCCATCCAGCCCTGGGGCGCCAAACTCAAGCCCACCAAACCATTGATGGCAATGAAGGTGACATTGTTAGTTAGAAATACACCTTGGCACAAGGCCAACAACAAGAGATTGGGGTTCATACACTGAAGTGTATATGGGGCCAAGCCCCTGCCAAGGCGGCCAAGGCGGCCAAGGGTGCAGTTTCAGCGCGAAGCACCCGCGGCCCTAAGTTGACTGGCAAAAACCCACAAGCCACTGCAGCAGCTTCTTCGGCCGCACTCAAGCCCCCTTCTGGCCCACTGAGCAGTTGCACGCAGGGCGTGGCGCAAGCCAGCAGCGCTGCCATGGCCGTGTGCAAGCTTTGCGCACCCGCCGACAATGACAGGACCCAGCGCTGGCCGGCCGCAACGCGCTGCTGCTCTTGAAGCTCGCCATCTTGGCTTGGACCCTTTTGCAAAACCACTTCTAAATTTTGCGCGGGCCAAACTTGCAGCACGCGGTTGCGGCCACATTGCTCGCTGGCCGCGTTGGCCACCGCTTGCCAATGCGCAATTTTTTTCTCGGCGCGTTCGCCTTTGAGTTTGAGCACGCTGCGCTGCGCCTTTATCGGGATCAAACTGCAAGCGCCCAGTTCCGCCGCTTTTTCCACCAACCAGTCCATTCGCTCGTTGGCCATGATGCCCGCCCACAAATGAACCTGCACACCCAGTTCTCGCTCAAGCGCTTGGTGCTTGCCGATGCGCACGGCCACATCACTGCGGCCCATGTGCGTGACCACCGCTTCGGACTCCCCGCCTTGGCCATTGAACAGGGTCAATGTGTCGCCCGGTTGCAGACGCAGCACTTGCACATGGCGCGCTGTGCCTGGGGGCAATGTCAGCTCGTCTCCCTCGCCCAAGGCTGCAGGGCAATGAAAACGCGGCGTGGTGTTAGACAAAAAAGAAATCCTCGAAAAATGCAAGCTTAAAGCACGGGGCTCACATGCGGCCAAATGCAAAGCCTGTGCCTGATTGCAGCCCCTCGACTTCCTCGATCAACCTGAGCAGCGGTTTGAGCTCTCTGTAACGCGACGCTGTGGCTCGAATATAGGCGATAAAGCGCGGCGTGTCTGCCAAGTATTTGGCTTTGCCATCGCGCAAAGTCAGTCGCGCAAATATGCCTGCCACTTTCAAATGCCGCTGCAAACCCATCCACTCCACCGCGCGGTAAAAAGCGCCAAAGTCTTGGTGCCAATTTTCAAAGTCCAACAGCCCCGCTTTGCGAGCTTTTTCCCAATAGCGAATGGTCACGTCCAACACAAAATCTTCTTCCCACGTTAAAAAAGCATCACGCATCAAACTGGCCACGTCATAGGTCACAGGGCCGTACACCGCGTCTTGAAAGTCCAGCACACCCAAGGCCGAGTTGGCGCCGCAAGGCATCATCAAATTGCGCGGCATGAAATCGCGGTGCACATACACGCAAGGACTCGCCAAATTGTGCGCCGTGATCAACTCAAAGGTCCGCTCCAAGGTCTCGCGCATCTTGCCTTGCACGCTCAGGCCGTGGTGCTGGGCCAAATACCAGTCTGGAAACAAGTTCAGTTCGCGCCGCAGCAATGCGGCGTCATAAGGCGGCAAAACCTTGGGCTTAGAAGCCAACTGCCACGTGATCAAAGCATCTATGGCCAGCATGTAAAGGTCGTGGTTGGCTTGCGGCTTGAGCGGGTCGATGGCCTGCATCATGGTTTGCTCGCCCAAATCAGTCAGCAGCATGAAGCCCTTGGCGGCGTCCCAAGCCAAAACCTGCGGCACGTTCAAGCCAGCTTCGCGCATCAGGCTGGCAACGCTTACAAAGGCCTGCGAATTTTCTTTTTCGGGCGGGGCGTCCATGACGATCCGGCTCTGACCTGCCAAACTGTCTATGCGCAAGTAGCGCCGAAAACTGGCATCGGCTGAAGCCACGCGCAAACTGCTGTCAAGCAGGCCTTGCTCAGCTTGTATTTGCTGGAGCCATTGTGCAAAGGCCTGTTGCCTTTCGGGCTCGGACCAGGTCACGGCGAAGGGTTGCGCAGGGGCTTGAGATTTCACTGGCAGCAGGACCAACAGGTCGGGTTAGAAATAAGAGCGTGCGCGCCAACCGTTCCCGGGGCGCACTCATGGATAATCCATTCTACAAACACCGCCGCCCTCTTTTTGAATCCAGCCCCTTGTCATGCGCATTTCGCCCCTGCCCTTTGAGCCATGCCTGAGCCACGCGCCATGAAACGTCCCGCTTTGCACAGCCGCTTGCTGTGCACGGCTTTGACCGGCTTGCTGGGCTGGCATTTTGGGGCGCTGGGGCAACCCGCAGCCAGCGGCATTGCGCTGCTCAACAGCTTGCGACTGCAAGAGAAGATCACCGAAGCCGAGCGACGACAAGCACCCAGCTTTGTGTCGGGGCAGTTGCTGCAGGGCCGCCCCGATTTAGACCTGGTGATTCAAGGCGAGGCACGGCTGCGACGCTCTGGTTTGACACTCAGCGCACAGCGCATTGAATTTGACCAATCCCAAAACACCCTTCAAGCCATTGGGCAGGTGCGCATTGTGCGCGAAGGCAGCGTCTTTGAAGGGCCGCATTTAATTTTGCAGGCCGATTCAATGCAAGGGCAATTTGTCGGCCCGAGCTACCAATTGTTGCGCGGGGGCGGTCACGGCCAAGCTTCGCAAATTGATTTCATCGACCCTCAGCGCGCGCGCATTGTCAATGCCACCTACACGACCTGCTCGCGCACGCCGGGGCCCAGTTGGTTGCCAGAGTGGGTGCTCAAAGCGGCCAGTTTGCAAGTCAACGAAGAGGACAACTCGGTACAAGCCAAAGATTTGCAATTGCGCTTCAAAGACCTGCCGATTTTGGCCGCGCCGTCCTTGACCTTCCCCTTGAACAACGCAAGGCAGTCGGGCTTTTTGGCGCCCGTGGTGGGCATTGACACCGTCAGCGGGATCGAGATTTCTTCGCCCTACTATTGGAACATTGCGCCTCACCGCGACGCCACAGCCACCACCACCTTCATGAGCAAGCGCGGCCTGGCGCTGGACACCGAGTTGCGCTATTTAGAGCCTGAAAATCAGGGGCAAACTCGGCTGAATTTGATGCCCAATGACAAGCTGCGCGAACGCTCACGTTGGGGCATTTCCGCGCAGCATCAAGGCGAGTTGGATACAGGCACCAGCACCCTTGGCCGCTTGGCCCTGGATGTCAACCTCAACCGCGTCAGCGACGACAATTACTGGCGCGATTTTCCTCGTTCAGGCCTGTCCCTGACGCAGCGCCTCTTACCCGCCTCGGGATCGATGTATTGGGGCCAAGGAGACTGGCGGATGATGGCCCAAGTCTTGAAATGGCAAACCCTGCAAGACCCCAGCTCAGCCATCACGCCTCCCTATGACCGATCGCCGCAAGTGATGGCGAATTACAACAAATGGGGTGTGGCTGGATTTGATTTTTCATTGACTGCTGACAGCACCCGATTTGAAGCCGATTACAGCCAAATTCCGGACGGCACAAGCACCCCATTGCGCAACGGCCAGCGCAGTTACACCGCCGCGCAAGTCAGCCGACCCTGGCTGCGCCCCTGGGGCTTTGTGATACCCAAGGTTCAGCTGCACGCAACGCGCTATCAACTCGATACGGCCTTGGGTAATGGCCAAACTGCGGTGAACCGCTTGCTGCCCACCTTCAGCCTGGACAGCGGCTTGGTGTTTGAGCGCGATGCCACTTTTGCCGATCGCGCCATTCGCCAAACGCTGGAGCCACGGGCCTATTTTGTGCGCACCCCGTACCGCGATCAAAGCATGCTGCCAAGCTATGACAGTGGCCCAACAGACTTCAACCTGACCACGATTTACAGTGAGAATCCCTACGTAGGACAAGACCGCATCGCCGATAACAACTTGCTCACCTTGGGCGTGAACAGCCGCTTGTTTGATGCCAATACCGGAGCGGAGATGGCGCGCTTTGGCTTTGCCCAGCGCTACCGCTTTGAAGACCAGCGCGTGCGTTTGCCAGGGGAGTTGTCTATCGCCTCCGGTGTCAGTGACATGCTGGTTGGAGCCGGTGTGCGCTGGGACCAGCGCTGGAGCTTTGACTCGACGCTACAGTACAACGCCCAAATCAACAGAACGGTGCGAACCACACTGAGCACACGCTACAACCCAAGCCCCTACCGCGTGATCAACACGGCGTACCGACTCACACGCGATCAGAGCGAGCAAATCGACGTGGGCTGGCAATGGCCTTTGCGCGACTTGACTCTCGCTTCAGGCTCGGACACGCCACCCTTGGCCCCAGGACAAGGATTGGGCGCAGACCGCTGGTACAGCGTAGGCCGCCTGAACTTCAGTTTGAAAGACCAAAAAATGGTCGATACTTTGATCGGCATGGAGTATGACGCAGGTTGCTGGCTTGGGCGCGTGGTGTTTGAGCGCTTGCAAAGCACGGTCAGTTCCTCGCGCAGCCGAATTTTGTTCCAACTCGAATTTGTTGGTTTGGCCCGTGTTGGCGCAAGCCCCTTGAAGGCCTTGCGCGACAATATCCCTCGTTACCAATACCTTCGTGAAGACTTGGCACCCACCAGCCGTTTTAACTCCTATGAATAAATTTTTACTTTTGAACTGCTCTGCCCTTGTACGTTTGGCGCTTGGCATAGGCTTGAGTTTGAGCCTAGGCTATGCCTGCGCACAAAATACCTCACGCACTGCGGACTTCATCGTTGCCGTGGTGAACTCTGAGCCCATCACCAACAACGAGGTGCAAGCGCTCAAAGTGCGCATTGAAAAACAACTGCCCCCCGGCAGCCCCGCGCTCAACTCAGCAGCCTTGACTCAACAAGCCTTGGAGCAACTGATCAACGAGAAAGCGCAGTTGCAACTGGCCCGGGAAAACGGCGTTCGCATCGAAGATGAAGCGGTAGACCAAGCCGTGCAAAACGTGGCGCGGCAAAATCAAATTGAAGTCCCAGAGTTGCTGCGGCGGGTGGTACTTGAGGGCCTGACGGCAACATCCTTTCGCGAGCAATTGCGCAGCCAACTGATGCTCAGCCGCTTGCGCGAGCGCGAAGTTGAAAACCGTGTACGCGTGAGTGATGTCGAGGTCGACCAATTTTTGCAAAATCAAGTGGGCACTGTCAAAACCGCCGAGATTCAAATCGATTTGAACCTGGCCATGATCTTGATTGCTGTGCCTGAGGCCAGTAGCGAGGATCAAATAGCGGCCTTGCAAGCCAAGGCCACTGATGTGGCGCAACGCGCCCGCGCTGGCGAGAGTTTTGCCACATTAGCGCTGTCATTTTCACAAGCCCTGGACAAAGGCGCCAACGGCGGTGAAATGGGCCTGCGCCCTGCAGACCGCTACCCCAGTTTGTTTATAGAGAGCACTGCGTCTTTGCGAGTCGGAGAGATTGCTGGCCCCGTGCGCTCGGGCGCAGGCTTTCACGTGCTCAAACTGCTTGAGAAAAAGCAAGGCGAGGGCAGCTCCACGATGATGACTCAAACGCGTGCCCGCCATATATTGCTGCGCATTGGCCCTGAGTTGAGTGAGTCTGCTGCGCGCAATCGTTTGGCCATTTACCAGCAAAGAATACAAAACGGACAAGCTGATTTTGCAGCCTTGGCCACGCAATATTCACAAGACGGCAGCGCCGCAGCAGGTGGCGACTTGGGCTGGGCCAGCCCGGGGCAATTTGTGCCTGAGTTCGAAGATGCCATGGCACGCCTTGGGCCTGGGCAGGTCAGCAGCCCCTTGATTTCTCGCTTTGGCGCGCATCTGATCCAAGTGATCGAGCGACGCGAAGTGCCTCTGAGCGCCCGTGAACAGCGTGAAATGGTTCGTGGCCAATTGCGTGACAAGAAAAATGACGAGGCCTTCAGCACATGGGCCCAAGAAGTGCGTGGGCGTGCCTACGTTGAGCTGCGCGAACCGCCCCAATGAAGCACATTGCGCGCAAGCGATTTGGCCAACATTTTTTAACCGACAAGGGCATTATCGATGCCATTGTTCAGGCCATTGACCCGCAAGCGGGCCAGCCCATGGTGGAAATTGGGCCCGGCTTAGCGGCTTTGACGCAGCCTTTGGTAGAGCGCTTGGGCCAGTTAACGGTCATTGAGTTAGACCGCGACTTGGCCAGCAAACTGCGCCTGCACCCCCAGCTGACGGTGGTGCAAGGCGATGTGCTGAACATTGATTTCACGCAATTGGCGCAGCAAAAAAAACTGCGCGTTGTGGGCAACTTGCCCTATAACATTTCAACGCCTATTTTGTTTCACTTGTTAACCCACGTGAGCGCCATACAAGACCAGCACTTCATGCTGCAAAAGGAGGTGGTTCAGCGCATGGTGGCCGCCCCAGCAAGCTCTGATTACGGCCGCTTGTCGGTGATGCTGCAGTGGCGCTACGAGATGCAAAATGTGCTGCACGTTCCACCCATCAGTTTTGCGCCCCCACCTCGGGTAGACAGCGCAGTGGTGCGAATGCTGCCGCTTGCAAGCCCTCCCGCGCTGGAGTTCAAGTTACTGGAAAATTTAGTGCAAGTGGCCTTCAGTCAGCGCCGCAAGTTGCTGCGTCACAGCTTGGGTGTGTGGCTGACACAAAGAAATTTTTCAGGCCAATTTGACTTACAAAGACGTGCAGAGGAAGTTCCTGTGCACGAATTTGTAAGCCTGGCTCAGGCGGCTGCGAGCCAGTAACTGGCGTTGAAGGGGCTGCTCATGCGCAGCGCCAATGGCGAGACATCGATCAACTTGTCAGTTGGCATTTTCTCGCCTGATTCAGTAAGTGAGTCCATGGCGCTGGCCGCGAGCTCGCTGTCTGCCTCGTTCGCCCGTTCTGCTTGGCTGGTGGATGCAGAACGGGCTACGGAAAAGAATAGAAACACCTGAACGGTATCTTTCGGTCCCCCCAATAATCGGCGGTGTCGCGAAAGATATCGAGCAATTGCTCTCTGGCCTCTTTGTCAAACTTGGCGTGCGCTGGAATTTGCTCGAGCACCACGATGAAGCCGGGCTGTGGGCCGGACTTGTGCAGTGGATCGGTCATGCAGTCGTACAAAGCGTCGAAATTTTTGCCGAAGTGCGAAGGCAGCGTGAACTGCGCAGCGATCAAGTCAAGCACATCCTGCTTGCTTTGAGCTGTGGCCAAATTGGCAAACAAAAAATGATGTCCCAGACCCTGGGCCGCTTCTTGCAAATCGCTCACGCGAAACGCTCGAATCGACTGGACGATGTTTGTCCGAACACCCTTGAGAGGTGTTTCTGAATCCTGACGAAGTGGCTTGTCCATCTCCGCTCTTCTTTCTCTAGTCAATCACCCAGCCTGATGGGCTGTCATATTTATTTTCATTGAATGTTTTGAAACACTCAACAACTCTCTTTGCGCCCCTGTGTGCAGTGGTTTTCGATCACTTTCTGTTGACGATTTCTCGAAAACTGGCGTAGTGGTCATGCGAGTAAAAGCAGGCTTTTGGCAAACGCACTTCCAAGCCCCCACACACAATTCGACGGGCTCCCCGACTTTTTTCCCCGGGGGTTCTGACGGTGTATTCTCGGTAAAAGCCGCGCTGCGCTGCAGGCAGAATTCGCTCCCGATTGCCAAAAATCACACCGTCTTTTTCATAAGGAAAAGGCCCACCTTGGAAGATGAGCTGGTAGGTTTCTTGGCCCTCTTTGGGCAACTCCTGCAACGCGATGACTGCTGGCGCACTGGCCTCTGGAGTCGTCTTGGAATGCACCATTTCGGTGCATCCGAGCTGAATCCATAGCGCCAACTGAAAGCCCAAGGCCAATTTGCCAAGGCCAAAACCGCCAACACGCATGAAAAAACACTCCTCAGAATCCTCCGGGTTAACCCGAGAATTCGAAGGCACTATTGTGACGCACTCGTCTCAAAAATGCAAGTACTTTCCCGAGTATAGGGCTTTTGAGTGCAGGAATCAGCGCGTCGCGTTGGCGTCAGCGACGGTCAAAGCCGTCATGTTGACGATGCGGCGCACGGTCGCGCTGGGGGTCAAAATGTGCACCGGCTTGGCCGCCCCCAGCAGCACGGGGCCCACAGCGATATTGCCGCCCGCGGCTGTTTTGAGCAGGTTGTACGAGATGTTGGCCGCGTCAATGTTGGGCAAAACCAGCAGGTTGGCGTCTCCTGCCAAAGTGCCGTTGGGCATTTGAGCGGTTCGTGCCACGCCGTCAAGCGCCACGTCGCCGTGCATTTCTCCGTCCACCTCCAGCCACGGCGCATTTTTTTGCAGCAAGGCCAGGGTTTGGCGCATTTTGACGGCGCTGGGCTCATTGGAGGAGCCAAAGTTAGAGTGTGACAACAAGGCGGCTTTGGGCAACAGACCAAAGCGCTTCATCTCCTGGGCGGCCATGACGGTAATTTCTGCCAATTGCTCGGCGCTGGGGTCGTAGTTGACGTGGGTGTCGACCAAAAAGACTTGGCGCCCCGGCAGCAGCAAGCCATTCATGCACGCGTAGGTGTTCACGCCAGCGCGTTTGCCAATGACTTGGTCAATGTAGTTCAGGTGCATGGCATTGGTGCCCCAGGTGCCGCAAATCAAGCCGTCCACATCGCCCTTGTGCAGCAGCATGGCGCCAATCAAGGACAGGCGCCTGCGCATTTCGATTTTGGCAACTTGCATGGTGATGCCCTTGCGCTCGGTCATGCGGTGGTAGGTTTGCCAAAAATCGCGGTAGCGGTGGTCTTGCTCGACATTGACCACGTCGTAGTCCAGCTCTTCCTTCAGGCGCAAGCCAAATTTAACGATGCGCTCGGCAATCACCGCCGGCCGGCCGATCAGGGTGGGGCGGGCCACGTCTTCGTCGGAGACGATTTGAGCCGCACGCAAGACGCGCTCTTCCTCGCCTTCGCTGAAGGCCACGCGTTTTTTCGGGCCGCGCTTGGCCGCCGTGAAGATCGGCTTCATGGTGGTGCCAGAGGCATAGACAAAATTTTGCAAGCGCTCGCGGTAGGCCTGCATGTCTTCAATCGGGTGCAGCGCCACGCCGCTGGCCGCAGCCGCAGCTGCCACGGCTGGGGCAATTTTGATCATCAAGCGTGGATCAAAAGGCTTGGGGATCAGGTACTCGGGGCCAAAGGCCAAAGGCTCGCCCGCATAAGCGGCGGCCACCACTTCACTTTGCTCGGCTTGCGCCAATTCGGCAATGGCGTGCACCGCTGCAATTTCCATCTCTTGCGTGATGGTCGTGGCACCACTGTCCAAGGCTCCGCGGAAAATATAGGGGAAACACAATACGTTGTTAACTTGGTTGGGGTAGTCGGTGCGGCCGGTGGCCATGATGGCGTCGTCGCGCACCGCTTTGACGTCTTCTGGCAAGATTTCGGGGTTGGGGTTGGCCAAAGCAAAAATCAGCGGTTTGGCGGCCATTTTCTTGACCATCTCGGGCTTTAAGACGCCCCCTGCTGACAAGCCCAAAAACACATCAGCCCCTTCAATGGCTTGGGCCAGCGTGCGCTGATCGGTCTTTTGGGAAAACCCAATTTTGTCTTCGTCCATCAACTCGGTGCGGCCTTCATAGACCAGCCCGGCCAAGTCAGTGACCCAAATGTTCTTGCGCGAAATGCCTAATTTGACCAACAGCCCCAAGCAGGCCAGGGCTGCAGCGCCTGCGCCCGAGGTGACCAGTTTGACTTGGCTGGGGTCTTTACCGACCACTTTCAAGCCATTCAAAATTGCAGCGCCCACCACAATGGCGGTGCCGTGTTGGTCGTCATGAAAAACGGGAATCTTCATGCGCTCGCGCAGTTTGCGCTCGACATAAAAACAATCGGGCGCTTTGATGTCCTCCAGATTGATGCCGCCAAAGGTGGGCTCCAGCGCGGCAATGATTTCAACCAGTTTTTCGGGGTCTTTTTCGTTGATCTCAATGTCAAATACATCAATGCCCGAGAACTTTTTGAACAAAACTGCCTTGCCCTCCATCACCGGTTTGCTGGCCAAGGGGCCAATGTCGCCCAAGCCGAGCACCGCTGTACCGTTGGTGACCACGCCCACCAAGTTGCCGCGGCTGGTGTAGCGAAACGCAGCCGCAGGGTCTTTGACGATTTCTTCGCAAGGCGCGGCCACGCCAGGCGAGTAGGCCAGCGCCAAGTCGTGTTGATTGACCAACTGCTTGGTGGCTGCAATGGAGATTTTGCCGGGGGTGGGGAACTCGTGGTATTCGAGCGCGGCCTTGCGCAACTGCGCGTTGCGTTCATCGGCGTGGGCCTGGGTGGTGGTCATAAATTTGTCTCCTGATAGACCATCACCCAAGGGCCGCTTTGCGCCCAATGGGTGTCATGGCATGGTTTGATTTTAGACCCCGCGCATCAGCGCTTCAATCTCATCGGCCTTAACCGGCACATCGCGCGTGATCAACTCGCAGCCGTTGGCCGTCAGGACCGCGTCGTCTTCAATGCGTATGCCGATGTTGTGAAAGCGCTCGGGCACACCGGGTGCTGGGCGCACGTACAAGCCTGGCTCAATGGTCAAGACCATGCCCGGGTGCAAGATGCGGCTGGGCCGGTCTTTGATCAACTCGCCGCTCAAAGGGTCTCGCCGCTCACTCACCGTGCCCACTTGCGAGGGCTCCACATAGCTGCCGCAGTCGTGCACATCCATGCCCAGCCAGTGCCCTGTGCGGTGCATGTAAAACTGAAAGTAGCTGCGGTTGGCGATCACATCTTGCGCCGAGCCGACTTTGTTTTTGTCCAGCAGGCCTACATCGAGCAGGCCCTGCGCCAACACGGCCACCGTGGCTTCGTGCGGGTCGACAAAGCGTGCGCCAGGCCGCGTGGCTGCCACGGCCGCGTCTTGTGAGGCCAAGACCAAGTCGTAGAGCTGGCGCTGGGCAGCGCTGAATTTGCCATTGGCGGGAAAGGTGCGGGTGATGTCGCTGGCGTAACCATCGAGCTCGCAGCCCGCATCGATCAAGACCAAGTCGCCAGCCAAAATGGGCGCTGCGTCGGCGCGGTAATGCAAGACACAGGCGTTGGCCCCGCCGGCCACGATCGAGTTATAGGCGGGGTACTGCGAGCCGTGCTGGCGAAACTCATGCAGCAGTTCCGCATCCAAGTGGTATTCACGCACATCCTGCCCAGCCCGCAGCATGGCCGCCGAGCGTTGCATCGCACGAATATGACCGCGTGCGCTGATCTGCGCAGCGCGGCGCATGATGTCCAATTCGTGCGCGTCTTTGAGCAAGCGCATGTCGTCCAAAATGCCGCACACATCGCGCTGCTGCTCGGGGCATAAAGCGCCATAGCGCACGCGTGCGCGCACTGCGTTCAGGCCCACTTCAATGCGCGCGGACAAATCTTTGTGGGTGGCAAAGGGGTACCAGACCACCGCGCGGTTTTCTAAGAGGCCGGGCAACTTGGCATCCAGCTCTGTCACGGGCCAAGCTTCATGAAGCGCCAATTGTTGAGGCGCAGCGTCTGGGCCTAAGCGCACCCCATCCCATATTTCACGCTCTAAATCTTTGGGCTGACAAAACAAAGTGGTCTGCCCCTCAGAGGTCAATACGAGCCAAGCATGCGGCTCGGTAAACCCGGTGAGGTAGTAAAAATAACTGTCATGGCGAAACAAAAAATCGCTGTCACGGTTGCGCTGACGCTCAAGTGCCGTGGGAATGATGGCAATGCTATTGGGCGCCAAACGGGCCATCTGCGCGGCCAATTGCGCACGGCGTTTGGCGTACAAGTCGGAGTTCATGTTCATGTCTGGTGTGCCTTGGGGGTCAGAATGGAGAGAGAGTTTAAATCCTGCAAGCGCTTGGGCGTGCCCACATCGGCCCAGATGCCGGTGAACAACTCGGCGCTGACTTGACCGCGGTCCATCGCGGCCCTGAGCAAAGGCGCCAGCGCGCAGGACTGGCCTTGAGGGTTGCCTGCTGCAATGTCGCATGCGGGCATTTGAAAAAAGGCTCGGCGATACAGCGCAATGGCGCTGAAGGTGTAGAGGTGGTTTTCCCCGCCCTTTGGCACATTCAGCGCCATGCCTTGCGGTGACAAGCCAAAATCGCCTAAAGGGTTGTGCTCTGGGTTGGGCACCAACCACAAATGCGCCAATTTCTGACTTTGGGCAAAGCGCAGCATGTGCACCTGACCAAAATCAAATTCAGGAATAAAAATGTCGCCCGCAATCACCCAAAAAACCTCATCCAATTGGGGCAATGCTCGCACAATGCCACCGGCTGTCTCCAGCGCACGGCCAAAATCTTGGCCCTCATTCGAGTACTGCAATTGAACGTGTTTCAGGCCTGGCATTTTCGGCTGCAGACCAAAGTGGTCGGCGATTTTCTTGCCCAACCAAGCCGTGTTGATCAGCTGATGCACCTGGCCAGCGCGGGCCAAGGCTTCCATGGGCCACTGCATGAGCGGTTTGCCTTGGACTTGCATCAACGGCTTGGGGCAGCTGTCGCTCAATGGGCGCATGCGCTCACCTCTGCCGGCAGCTAAAATCATGGCTGTGGCAAGTGGTGTTTGGGCCCCTTCAGAGCCAAGCGCGTGCTGCATGGCCGTATGTTGCCACGGCGCAAGCCCTTAAAAAGGCAGCAACCGTTAAAATTGCAGGTTTTCCAGCCCATCCTCGGAGTCACCCCTCATGGCAATCACACAACAATCGGCTCAATCTATGGCCAACGCTATACGCGCCTTGGCAATGGATGCGGTTCAACAAGCCAACTCCGGGCACCCCGGCGCCCCCATGGGCATGGCCGACATGGCTGTGGCCCTGTGGGGTGAGCACCTGCAGCACAACCCCAAAAACCCGCATTGGGCCAATCGCGACCGGTTTGTCTTGTCCAATGGGCACAGCTCGATGTTGATCTACGCTTTGTTGCATTTGTCGGGCTATGCGCTGCCCATGGGTGAATTGAAAAACTTTCGCCAATTGCACAGCAAAACCGCGGGTCACCCCGAAGTGGGCGTGACACCCGGCGTAGAGACCACCACCGGCCCCTTGGGCCAAGGCGTGAGCAATGCCGTGGGCATGGCGCTGGCAGAAAAACTGTTGGCCGCCGAGTTCAACCAAACTGGGCACAACTTGGTCGACCACCACACCTATGTGTTCATGGGAGACGGCTGCTTGATGGAAGGCATCAGCCACGAGGCTTGTGCTTTGGCTAGCGCTTGGAAGTTGAACAAGCTGATTGCTCTGTACGACAGCAACGGCATCTCGATCGACGGCCAAGTCGCGCCTTGGTTCATTGACAACACGGCGCAGCGCTTTGCCGCTTACGGCTGGAACGTGATCGATGCGGTCAACGGCCACGATGCGCAAGCCGTGGCCAAGGCCATTGCCGACGCCAAAAACAGCCCCGACAAACCGACGCTGATCATCTGCAAAACCTCCATCGGCAAAGGCAGCCCCAACCGCGCGAACACCTCCAAAGCACACGGCGAACCGCTGGGCGCAGAAGAAATCAAATTGACCCGCGAGGCCCTGGGCTGGCCGCATGCGCCCTTTGTGATTCCCGCTTCGGTGTATGCCGATTGGGATGCCAAAACCGCAGGCAAAGCGCGCGAGGCGCAGTGGGACCAAACCTTTGCGGCCTACAAAGCCGCACACCCCGCATTGGCCAAAGAATTTGTGCGGCGCATGAAAGGGCAGTTGCCCAAGAAATTTGCGCAAGTGGCGGTGGACGCCGTGCTAGGCGCCCACACCCAAGCGCAAACTGTGGCCAGCCGCAAAGCCAGTCAATTGGCTTTGGAGGCCTTCACCGCTGGCTTGCCAGAGCTCTTGGGCGGCTCGGCCGACCTGACAGGCTCGAACTTGACCAACACCGCCTCGACCCCAGCCCTGCGTGTGGATTTGGCGGGCGACGTGGTCAAAAACGAGCAAGGGCAAATTGGCCGCCACATCAACTACGGCGTGCGTGAATTTGGCATGGCCGCGGTCATGAATGGGGTGGCCTTGCATGGCGGCTTTATTCCCTACGGCGGCACCTTTCTGACCTTCAGCGACTACTCGCGCAACGCCATTCGCATGGCCGCGCTGATGAAGCTGCGCGTGGTGCACGTGTTCACTCACGACTCCATTGGTTTGGGCGAGGACGGCCCCACGCACCAATCGATTGAGCACGCCGCCAGCCTGCGCTTGATTCCTGGCTTGGATGTCTGGCGCCCAGGCGATACGGCCGAGACCACTGTGGCTTGGGCCGTGGCTTTGCAAAACCAGAACCGCCCCACAGCCTTGCTGCTGTCACGCCAAAACATCGCTTATGCGCCGAAATCGGATTTAGGCGAGATCAGCCGCGGCGCATACATCTTGGCCGAGCCCTCGCGCGTTGGCATTTCCAAAACCAAGGCCGTGATCATTGCCACCGGCTCTGAAGTGCAACTGGCCTTGCAAGCACAAGCCTTGTTGGCCAAGCGCAAGATTGGCGTGCGCGTGGTCTCGATGCCCAGCACCACCACTTTTGACCGCCAAACCAGCGAATACAAATCTGAAGTCTTGCCCAAAGGACTGCCGCGCATTGCAGTGGAGATGGGCAGCACCGAAGGCTGGTGGAAATACGGCTGCGCTGCCGTGGTCGGCATCGACACGTATGGCGAGTCAGCGCCAGCGCCCGTGCTGTTCAAACACTTTGGCTTCACGCCCGAGAACGTGGCCGACACCGTGCAAGCAGCTCTTCGCAAAAAATAATTTAACTTCAAAGGAAAACGATCATGACGATCAAAGTAGGTATCAATGGTTTTGGCCGCATCGGCCGCATGGTGTTTCGCGCCGCCTTTCAAAATTTTTCGGACATTGAAGTGGTTGGCATCAACGACCTGCTCGAGCCCGATTACTTGGCTTACATGCTCAAGTACGACAGCGTGCACGGCCGCTTCAAAGGCGAGGTTTCAGTGGAGGGCAACAACCTGATCGTCAACGGCCGCAAGATTCGCTTGACGCAAGAGCGCGACCCCTCGGCCCTGAAGTGGAATGACATTGGTGCAGACATCGTGATTGAAGCCACCGGTTTATTTCTCGACAAACCCACTGCTGAAAAACACTTGACCGCAGGCGCCAAAAAAGTGCTGATGTCTGCGCCTTCCAAAGACGACACGCCCATGTTTGTGTTCGGTGTGAACCACGCCACTTACGCGGGGCAAGCCATTGTCTCCAACGCCTCTTGCACCACCAACTGTTTGGCGCCTGTGGCCAAAGTACTCAACGACAAGTGGGGCATCAAGCGCGGTTTGATGACCACCGTGCATGCGGCCACAGCCACTCAAAAAACCGTGGACGGCCCCAGCAACAAAGACTGGCGCGGCGGGCGCGGCATTTTGGAGAACATCATTCCCAGCAGCACCGGTGCGGCCAAAGCGGTTGGCGTGGTGATACCTGCGCTGAACAAAAAACTCACGGGCATGTCCTTTCGCGTGCCAACCTCGGATGTCTCGGTGGTCGACTTGACGGTGGAGCTGAACTCGCCGGCCAGCTACGCGGAAATTTGCGCCGAAATGAAAGCGCAATCGCTTGGCGCATTGAAGGGCGTGCTGGGCTACACCGAAGACAAAGTGGTGGCTTCTGATTTTCGCGGCGAGCCTTGCACCAGTGTGTTTGACGCCGATGCGGGCCTGGCCTTGGACAGCACATTCGTCAAAATTGTCAGCTGGTATGACAACGAGTGGGGCTACTCCAACAAGTGCTTGGAGATGGTGCGCGTGCTGGCCAAGTAAGTCAGATTAGAAGAGCCCAATAATCTTGCCATCGGGCCCAACGTCAATGGCACATGCCGAAGGCACCTTGGGCAAGCCTGGCATCGTCATGATGTCGCCGCAAACCATGACGATGAACTGCGCCCCTGCGGCCAATCGCACCTCGCGAATGTTCACCACATGGCCCGATGGCGCACCGCGCAATGAGGGGTCTGTCGAGAATGAGTATTGGGTCTTTGCAACACACACAGGGTAGTGCCCGTAGGTCTCTTGCAGTTTCTTGATTTGTCCACGCACTTTGGTATCGGCCGTGATATCTGAGGCACCATAGATCTTGGTCGCAATGGCTTTCATCTTGTCCCATAACGGCTCGCTGTCTTGGTAGACAAACTTGAAGGTGCTGGGCTCCTCGCACAAGCGAACCACTTCATGGGCCAACTCCACTGCACCCTTGCCGCCCTCAGCCCAATGCCTTGCCAGAATAACTTTCACGCCCTTTTGTGCCAGTTTGTCCATCAACAACTTGACTTCCGCGGCTGTGTCTTCCGTGCGGTGATTGATGGCCACCACACAGGCCAAGCCATAATGGTTTCGAATATTGTTGACATGCCGCTCGATGTTGGCAATGCCCTTTTCAAGTGCCTGCAAGTCCTCTTGGCCCAGCGCCTTGACTTCAACGCCACCATGAAATTTCAAAGCACGGATGGTCGCCACCAAGACAGCCGCTGCAGGCTTGAGGCCCGCTTTGCGGCACTTGATGTCGACAAATTTCTCAGCCCCCAAGTCAGCGCCAAACCCTGCTTCAGTGACCACATAATCGGCCAGCTTCAATGCGGTCTTGGTCGCCAAGACAGAGTTGCATCCGTGCGCAATGTTGGCAAAGGGGCCTCCATGAATGAGGGCCGGCGAATGCTCCAGTGTTTGCACCAAGTTAGGCGCTAAGGCATCTTTGAGCAAGGCTGCCATGGCGCCGTGCGTGCGCAACTGCCTTGCAAGAATAGGCTCTTGCTCTCTGGTGTAGCCACACACAATGTTGCCCAATCGTTCCTTCAAGTCATTGATGGAGGTTGCCAAGCAAAAGATCGCCATGACCTCTGAGGCCACCACAATGTCAAAACCATCTTGGCGCGGAAAACCGTTGCCTGGACCACCCAATGAGGCTGTGATCTCCCGCAATGCGCGGTCATTCATGTCCATCACGCGCTTCCAAGTGATCCGGCGCACATCAAAGCCCAGCTCGTTGCCATGGTGAATGTGGTTGTCGATCATCGCCGCCAACAAATTGTTGGCCAGGGCGATGGCATTGAAGTCACCCGTGAAGTGCAGGTTGATGTCTTCCATCGGGATGACCTGGGCATGGCCGCCACCAGCTGCGCCGCCCTTCATGCCAAAAACAGGCCCCAAAGAGGGCTCGCGCAAGCAAATCACAGCACGTTTACCAATGTGGTTGAGCGCGTCGCCCAAGCCCACTGTGGTGGTGGTCTTGCCCTCGCCGGCGGGAGTTGGACTGATCGCAGTGACCAAGATCAATTTGCCGTCGGGGCGGCTGGCCAAGGTGTCAATGTAGTTCAGCGAAATTTTGGCTTTGGTCCGGCCAAACGGCTCCAGCGCGCTGTCTGGGATACCCAAATCCGCAGCAATCTTGGAAATAGGGTGCGGCGTTGCGGCTTGTGCAATTTCGATGTCAGATTTCACGGTGGGTCCTTTTTGTCAATGGTTTTGGATGAAGCGCAATGGCTTGTCCTCATAGCGATGCTGCGTGCAAGCCCTGCTCATGTCAAGTGCTTGCCAATCAAGCCTGCCAACTCAAACATGGTAATTTGGTCTTTGCCAAAAACCGGGTGGAGTTTGGCATCGGCGTTGATCGCACGTTTGTTGCTGGCGTCTTGCAAGCCTTGGGCTTTGATGTAGTCCCACAGCTTTTTGATGACTTCGGTGCGCGCAACTTGCGCGCTGCCGATCACGGCGGCCAACTCGGCGCTGGGCGTTAAGTTGCCCACTGCGGCTTTGCGCGGCAGCTTGACTGCAGCCGCCTTTTTGGCCGCGGCTTTTTTGGCTGGTGCCTTGGCAGTTTTCACAGCCCCTTTGCCTGCCGCTGTTTTTCCCGCAGGCGTTTTAGCGCCAGCGGCAAATTTGGCCGGCGTTTTGCGCGGTGGGTATTTGCTGGTGCGCGGCTCAAACTCAAAACTAACCTTGTCCTCTTGCGCATTCCAAGCCAGATAAGCCTTGAATGGGCGGCGCGTGCGCATGCTGACAAACTTGTCGAGCAAATCGGTTTTGCCGGTGGCCAGCAACTTGGTGATTTGCTCGGGCGGCACAACTTGTTGCAAAATAATTTTGCCACTTTTGAAGTCACACGTGGGCGTGGGCTGCGCGTGCGTGGGCACTGATTTCTCGCAAACATAATTTTTGCCGTGCTCGTGCACAGCAGCGGCGCACTTGGGGCAAGCGCCCAAAGAGGGGCTGGCGCTGAAATCAACAATTTCACCCGACTCTTCATTTTTCTTGTCGTCGCCGAAATCAAATTCGAGCTTCCAGTTTTTTTCTTCTTCGTTGTATTTGAGGGCAATTTCTGCCGTGAAAGGCCAACCGGCTTTGGACCTGAAACCCTCGAGCGGTCCGATTTTTTTGTCGCGCAAAAACTGCTCGACTTCGACTTGCTCAAAGGTGCGACCGGCCGGCGTTTTGCCAAACGAGAACCCACAGCCTTCTGCGCTGGTGGGCGCTGTACCTGCGTCTTCTTTGCCCACACAAGCATAGCGGCGGTAGTTTTCTCTGACCACGCCGCCACAGGTGGGGCAGGGCGTGCCCAGCGTTGCGTAGTCGCCAGGCACGGTGTCGCGGTCGTACTCTTTGGCTTTCTTGACGATGTGCTCGGTCATGGCCGCGATCTCGCGCATGAAATCTGCGCGGCTTAATTTACCAAGCTCCATTTGCGCCAGTTTGTACTCCCACTCGCCCGTCAACTCTGGGCGCGACAACTCTTCCACGCCCAGGCCGCGCAACAGCGTCATGAGCTGAAAGGCTTTGGCGGTGGGGATCATTTCACGGCCATCGCGTAGCATGTATTTCTCGTTGATCAAGCCCTCAATGATGGAGGCCCGCGTGGCCGGCGTGCCCAAGCCTTTTTCTTGCATGGCTTCGCGCAGTTCGTCGTCGTCGACCATCTTGCCCGCGCCCTCCATGGCGCCCAGCAGGGTGGCTTCTGAGTAGCGCGCAGGCGGCCGCGTTTTCAACGCTTTGGGCTCGACCGATGCAATGCCCACACGCTCGCCCGCTTGGACCGGCACGAGGTTTTGTCCTTTGTCGCCGTCTTTGGCTTCGCTCACCTCTTCGGCCGCTTCTTTGCCATAAATGGCCAGCCAACCCGGCTTGACCAAGACCTTGCCCTCGGTTTTGAAACTGTGGCCGCCCGCGCTGCTGATGCGGGTGGTGACCATGTATTCGGCACTGGGGTAGAACACCGCCATGAATCGGCGGACCACCAAGTCATAGAGCTTTTGTTCGGCCTCTGACAGGCCAGAAGGGGCCTGCAAGGTCGGGATGATGGCAAAGTGATCGCTGACCTTGCTGTTGTCAAAAATTCGCTTGGCGGGCCGCACGTAGCGGTTGGCCAAGGCCAGCGCAGCGTGAGGGGCCAAGTGCTTCATGCCGCTTGCCGCGAGCATTTCAAAGGTTTCCTGAGCCACCGGCACATAGTCTTCGGGCAGCGCGCGCGAATCGGTACGGGGGTAGGTCAGCGCTTTGTGACGCTCGTAGAGCGACTGCGCGATCGACAAAGTGGTCTTGGCCGAAAAGCCAAACTTGCCGTTGGCCTCGCGCTGCAAGGAGGTCAAATCAAACAGCAAGGGGCTGGCTTGGCTGGTGGGCTTGGACTCTTCCGTGACGCTGGCCTGTTGGCCCTGGACGGCCGCTGCGATGGCCTGGGCTTCTTGCTCACTCCAAACACGATCGGCTTTTTGCTCGGCATCTTCCGCGTCTTTTTTCCATGCGGGGTTGAACCACTTGCCCGGGTAGGTGCCAGCTGCAGCGTCAAACTGGCCGTGCACTTCCCAATAGTCGCGGCTGATGAATTTGCGGATTTGCTCCTCGCGCACGACCACCACGGCCAGCGTCGGTGTCTGCACCCGGCCCACAGTGGTCAAGAAAAAACCGCCATCGCGCGAGTTGAAAGCCGTCATGGCCCGTGTGCCGTTGATGCCCACCAGCCAGTCGGCTTCTGAGCGGCTGCGCGCGGCGTCGGCCAAGCCTTGCATTTGCTGGTTGCTGCGCAATTTGTCAAAGCCATCGCGAATGGCTTGCGGCGTCATGCTTTGCAACCACAGGCGCTGCACCGGTTTGCCAAGCGGTATGGTTTGACCGGCTTTTTGACTGCCCGCATATTGCTCGATCAAGCGAAAGATCAACTCGCCCTCTCGCCCAGCGTCACACGCGTTGACCAGCGCCGAGACATCTTTGCGCTTGGCCTGCTTGACCACCGCGTTCAGGCGCGTCTTGGTTTTATCGACTGGCTTTAAGTCAAAGTAGGGCGGAATCACCGGCAAGTGGGCAAAGCTCCATTTGCCGCGCTTGACGTCAAACGCTTCGGGCGCTTGGATCTCCACCAAGTGCCCTACAGCACTGGTGACAACGTAGCGCTCGTTCTCAAAATGGTCCTCGTGTTTTTCAAATTTTCCGGCCACCGGCGTCAAAGCGCGCACGATGTCTTGAGCCACCGAAGGCTTCTCTGCAATCACCAAAGTTTTCATCTCATTACAATCCGAGTCTCGCGTGCGCATGAGCGCACGTGTGCACACACGGGCACGCACACACGCGCGCCCACATGGTTTCACCATAACAAATTTTTAAAGCCGTGGTCAATAAATCAAATTCTAGTTCTGCTCGGCGAATTCAAGTTCGCCGCTCTGGCGTTCACGGCAAGGGCGTTTTTGCCCTGCAAGATCTGGCCGAAGGTGAGGTCTTGATCGAGTACGTGGGCGAGATCATCAGCTGGGATGAGGCGCAAGATCGCCACCCGCATGACCCCGAAAACCCCAACCATACATTTTATTTCCACGTCAATGAGGACAAAGTCATTGATGCCTTGTACGGCGGCAACTCTTCGCGCTGGATCAACCACAGCTGCGATCCCAACTGCGAAGCCGACGAGGTCAATGAGCGCATCTTCATCAAAGCCCTTCGCAACATTCAGGCTGGTGAAGAGTTGAACTACGACTACGGCTTGATCATTGACGAGCCTTACACACGCAAGCTCAAAGCAGACTATCCGTGTTGGTGCGGTAGCCCGGATTGCCGCAAAACCTTGTTGGCCCCCAAAAGCCGCGCCGATTCGCCCAAGATACCGAGCCAGATCAAAAAAGAAAAAAAACAGAAAAAACTCAGGAAGTTGAAAAAGCTCAAAAAACTGAAAAAACTGAAAAAAAGCCAAGCCTATTGAGAGCAAGCCATGCCGACCACCCTGACGCCCTGGCCTACAACGCAGCTGCAGCAAGCCTGCCAGGAGCGCTTGCCCGGTTTCAACGTTGACATATTGCCGCAAATTGACTCGACCAACTCCGAGCTGATGCGCCGGGCCAAAGCCGGGCGGCAAGATCCGGTTTTGCTTTTGGCGGAACATCAAACCGCCGGCCGTGGACGCCACGGGCGCACTTGGTGGGGCCGCCCGGGCGATGCCCTGACTTTTTCCATTGGCATGGCCCTGCGCCCACACAACTGGTCGGGCCTTTCATTGGCGGTGGGTTTGAGCTTGGCTCAGAGCCTGGCCCCGCAAGTACAGCTCAAATGGCCCAACGATTTGTGGTGGGAGACTCGCAAACTGGGCGGTATCTTGATTGAGGTGGTCAGCCAAGGCGCACAAAGCTATGCGGTCGTGGGGGTGGGCCTGAATGTTCGGGGCATGGCCCCAGAAGGCCTTCTAGCGCCCTTTGCTGCGGCCGATGAGTTCTTGCCAGGGGTTGATGGCGGCGCCTTGTGCTTGCGCCTTGTGCCCAATTTGCTCACTGCTTTGCTGGAATTTGAACGTTCTGGATTTGCGCCGCTTCAAGCAGGCTTTGAAGCGCGTGATGGCTTGCGCGGTCTGCAGGTCCATACCAGTGACGGCATGCAAGGCGTGTGTGAGGGGGTCGACATGAGCGGCGCCTTGTCCTTGCGAACCGCCACCGGCTTGCAGCCAGTGTGCAGCGCAGAAGTCAGCATCAAGCCTGTGGTGCTCGCATCATGAACGACCAAGGCCTCCAACACATGCGCTTGCGCGTGGGGGTTTTACTTTTGGTGCTGCTCAATGGCCTTTTTTTTGTTTGGCAGCAAGGCCTGCTTCAAGCTTGGGGGATTGGCCCCGCCAGCGTGCAAGAGCCGCAGCGCCTGCAGCAGCAAATCAAGCCCGACAATGTGCAGCTTGAAACTGCCAGGTCGCCAGAGCCCCCTCCAACCTCACCTTCAGGAACTCATCCATGAGCATGCAACTTTACTTCTCGCCTGGCGCTTGCTCATTTGTGCCCCACTGCATGCTCGAGCAGTCCGGTGCCGCTTACGAACCTTTGATGCTTAAACTGCATAAGGGCGAGCAAAACAGCCCCGCCTTTCAAGCCATCAACCCGCGCGCTCAAGTGCCTGTGCTGCTGGACGGCGATCATGTGGTCTCGCAAATTGTGGCCATCATTTTGCATTTGGACGCCAAGTTTCCAGAACAAAGTTTTCTACCCACTGAGCCCCTGGCGCGCACCCAAGCCATTGAAACCTTGGCCTGGATGAACAACACTGTGCACCCGACCTTCACGCACATCTTTTTGCCGCACAAGTACAGCGATCAAGCCGATGTGCAAGCCCAGCTCAAAGTCTTCAACACCCAGTTGTACACAGGGTTGCTCAGCGAACTGCAAGGCCTGCTCGCAGCGGCGCAGGCGGGCGGCTCTGACTGGTTCGCTGGGGCCCATGCGGGTCCGCTGGACGCGTACGCGCTGACGTTGACGCGCTGGGGCTCGATCGCCGGCATTGACCCCAGCGCTTATCCCGCGCTGTGGGAGCATGTGAACCGATTTGCCCAAGAGCCAGCCGTGGCCCGGGTGATCGCTCGCGAGCGCCTTCATCTCAATTTATACAGCCCCGGGCAAGCCTGAAAAACGCACCGTGAAACACGCCCCTGGCGGGTTTTGCCCTGAGTGTGCGGCGTCCACTGAAACTGTTGCGCCATGGCGCTGGGCGATTTCGCGCACGATCGGCAAACCCAGGCCCGAGCCGTCCACGTTGGTGCCCAGTGCGCGGTAAAACGGCTCAAACACCAACTCGCGCTCAGCAGCGGCGATGCCCGGCCCGTTGTCTTCCACCTGCACCGCCAAGACATGGCTGTAGGGGTCGACCAGCAGTCTGACGGTGATCACCCCGGGCCGCTCTGGCGAGGTGGGGGTGTAGTGCATGGCGTTGTCCACCAAATTGCGAATCATCTCTTTGAGCAGCGTGGGGTTGCCCTGAACTTTCGTGTGAAGGCGCTTGGCCTGGGTGTCTACGCCGTCGTAGCCCAAGTCCAAGCCTTTGTCTAAGGCGCGCGGCAAAGAGTCTTGCAAGACCTCACTGACCAGGGCCTCCAAATCACAGGATTGCATGCTGATCGAGCCCCCGCCCTCGGCGCGCGCCAAGGACAGGAGTTGGTTCACGGTGTGCGTGGCTTGCACGCTGGCACGGCCAATTTGTTTGAGCGAGAGTTTCAAGTCCTCTTCGCTCGAGCCTTTGCGCTGGGCCAAATCGGCCTGCATGCGAAGCCCTGCCAAAGGCGTTTTGAGTTGGTGCGCCGCATCGGCCAGAAATCTTTTTTGCGTGGCTATGGAGTCTTTCAAGCGCTCAAGCAAATCGTTCACGGAGGAGACCAAGGGGGCCACTTCCAAGGGCACGGCTTTTTCATCGAGTGGGCTCAAGTCGTCGTATTTTCGAGCCCGAATTCGGTCTTCCAACTCTGACAAGGGCTTGATACCGCGCACCAAAGCCAGCCAAACCAAAAGCACCGCCAAGGGCAAGATGGCGAACTGCGGCAGCATCACGCCTTTGATAATTTCTGTGGCCAAGACCGAGCGCTTCTCGCGCGTTTCTGCCACCTGCACCAGCGCTGACTTTGCGCCCTGCGCGTCTTGGTTTGCGTCTAGGCGAACCCATGTGTAGGCCACCCGCACTTCCAAGCTGCGCATTTCATCGTCGCGGATTCGCACTTCATAGCTGCCCGCTTTTTCTTCTTCCGTGGGCAATGGCAAATCGCGATCGCCGCCCAACAACTCCCCCTTGGAGCCGAGCACTTGAAAGTAGACCAAATCAGCTTCGTCGGCGCGCAGCAACTCGCTGGCCGGTTGCGGTAAATTAAATTGCACACGCTGTTGGTCGGGGCTGAGCTTGACCAATTGCGCCAAGGCTTGCACGTTGTAGATCAAGGCGCGGTCAAAGGGCTTGTTGGCCAAGCCCTGTGCCACCAGCCACGTCAGGGCCAAACTGACGGGCCACAACAGCAGCAAAGGGGTCAGCATCCAATCCAAAATTTCGCCGAACAACGAGCGCTGCTCGCGGCGAAACAAGGAGATTTGCCATGGCTTGGATTTCATGCCGGGGGCCTGCGCCCATTGGCTTGAATACGCCTGCTCGGCGCTGCTTTCAAAGCCTGTTTTTTAACCAGGTATTTTTTCAAGGCAATAACCCAAGCCGCGCACCGTGGCAATGCGAATCGGGCCTTTTTCGATCTTCTTGCGCAAGCGGTGGATGTAAACCTCAATGGCGTTGTTGCTGACCTCTTCGCCCCACTCGCACAAGCGCTCGACCAATTGATCTTTGCTCACCAAACGGCCTGAGCGCTGCAGCAGCACTTCGAGCAAGCCCAACTCGCGCGCAGACAACTCGACCATCTTGCCGTCAATCGTGGCAACACGGCCGGACTGATCGTAGATCAAGGGGCCGTGTTTGATTTGCGAGGTAGCCCCGCCCATGCCGCGGCGCGTTAAGGCGCGCACACGCGCTTCGAGTTCTTGCAAGCTAAAGGGTTTGGCCATGTAGTCGTCTGCGCCGTAGTCCAAGCCCTTGACGCGCTCTTCAACGCTATCGGCTGCCGTCAAAATCAAGACCGGCAAAGTCGAGCCCCGAGCGCGCAATTTTTTGAGCACTTCCAAGCCGTGCAATTTGGGCAGCCCCAAGTCCAAGATCAGCAAATCAAACTCGTTGTTGGTCATCAAGGCCGCGTCGGCCTCGCTGCCACTGGCCACGTGGTCCACCGCAGCGCCCGCACTGCGCAAGGTTCGAAGCAAACCATCGGCCAAGACTTGATCATCTTCAGCTATCAAAATGCGCATGGGTGTCTCCTGCTTTTTTGGTGTGAGACAAATTTTAGGCCAGTCTTGGCTGGTGTCTCTGGGTATTTACCGCGACATGGCGCACAACTACATGCAGTAGGCCTCTAAGCCCAATGCCGTGACGGTGGCCACTTGCGCGCCTACGGCCTCTTTGAATTCAGCCTCAGCCTGCGCAACGGCCAACTCAAACGCGTGCAACCACGCCAGGCCCACCTCGGTAAACACCACACGGCGTGCGCGTCTGTCGCGTCCATCGGCCTCGCGCTGGACCAAGCCCCAGGCTTGGCATTGGTCGACCAAATCGCCCATGGCCTGTTTGCTCATGCCTGCAGCCTTGGCCAACTCCGTGAGTCTTGAGCCCTGCAAAGCCAAATGCCGCGTGATGTGCACGTGCGCGGCGCTGATTTGGTCCCTGGCCGCCAAGTTCGACAGTGCCAAGGGCACGTCCTCATTGCTGGCCATGAGTTGCAGCACGCGGGCGTCAAATCGGCGCATGGCATGGCCCAGCAAGCGGCCCAAGTGGGTCTCGCGCCAGCGGTCCTCCAGGGCTCTTGCACTGTCAATGGCTGTCATTTGCCAATAGTAAAGCAAACTGACTAAAAAATCTATTTACGGATTGAGACAAGCCCGCTAAAGTACTGTTCAAGCATCCAGCTTTTTATACGCCCGCTGAGTGCCTACTTTCTAACCCATTGATCCAAAAGGAAATTTTTATGAGCGACAACAACAGCGACCGCGCCAAAGCATTGCAAGCTGCACTGGCCCAAATCGAAAAACAATTCGGCAAAGGCACCATCATGCGCTTGGGCGAGGGCGAGGTGATCGAAGACATCCAGGTGGTCTCCACCGGCTCTTTGGGCCTTGACATTGCCTTGGGCGTGGGCGGTTTGCCGCGTGGCCGCGTGGTTGAAATATACGGCCCAGAGTCCTCTGGCAAAACCACCTTGACCCTGCAAGTGATTGCAGAAATGCAAAAAGTGGGCGGCCAATGTGCTTTTGTCGATGCCGAGCACGCCTTGGACATCCAATACGCCCAAAAGCTCGGCGTGAACTTGCAAGATCTGTTGATCAGCCAGCCCGACACCGGCGAGCAAGCCCTGGAAATTGTGGACAGCTTGGTGCGCTCTGGCGCGGTCGATTTGGTCGTCATTGACTCCGTGGCCGCGCTCACCCCCAAGGCCGAGCTGGAAGGCGACATGGGCGACTCCCTGCCCGGTCTGCAGGCCCGCCTCATGAGCCAGGCCCTGCGCAAACTCACCGCCACCATCAAGAAAACCAATTGCATGGTCATCTTCATCAACCAAATTCGCATGAAAATTGGCGTCATGTTCGGCTCGCCCGAGACCACCACCGGCGGCAACGCTTTGAAGTTCTACGCCTCGGTCCGCTTGGACATTCGCCGCACCGGCACCATCAAGCGCGGCGACGAAGCCATCGGCAACGAGACCAAAGTCAAAGTGGTCAAAAACAAAGTCGCACCCCCGTTCAAAACCGCTGAATTCGACATCTTGTTCGGTGAGGGCATCAGCCGCCACGGCGAGATCATTGACATGGGCGTGGACGCCAAAATCATCGACAAGTCTGGCGCTTGGTACGCCTACAACGGCGAGAAAATTGGCCAAGGCCGCGACAACGCACGTGAGTTCTTGCGCGAGAATGCAGCCCTGTCCACCGAGATTGAAAACAAAGTGCGCGAGTCTTTGGGCATCCCTTTGGTGGCCCAAGCCGTCGCGCCGGCGTGAGCCAGCACGCTTGTGCACCTGCCAGCTTCGACTGCACACTTACCCTGTAGCCATGGCCCCGCCGAGCTTGAAAATTTCTTTGAAAGGCCGCGCGCTGCGCCTGCTGTCGCAGCGCGAGCACTCGCGCACCGAGTTGGTTCGCAAGTTGACGCCCTTAGAAGAGGTGCCCGGCGAGTTGGCGCAGGCCCTGGACGCCTTGCAGGCCAAGGGCTTCATTGACGAGGCCCGGGTGCTGGACTCGGTCATCAACCACCGCGCGCCCAAACTGGGCGCGGGCCGTATCAAGCAAGAGTTGCAAGCCAAAGGCCTGGCGCCTGAGGCCATTCAAGCCGCTTTGGCCCAGCTCAAAGGCAGCGAGCTGGAGCGGGCGCAAGCTGTGTGGCAAAAAAAGTTTGGCGCGCCGCCAGCCAGCGCGGGCGAGCGTGCCAAACAATACCGATTTTTATTGACGCGCGGCTTTTCCACGGAGGTGGTGCGCCGCGTCGTCAGCGGCGACGAGCCCTAAAGGCCCAGCATCAACTTTAAGTTTTGCACGGCCGCGCCACTGGCGCCTTTGCCTAAATTGTCCAGGCGTGCAACCAAAACCGCGTGACCGTGGGCTTGGTTGCCAAACACACGCAGCTCCATTTTGTTGCTGTCGTTGACGCCGGTTGCGGACAACTTGCCGCTGTCCTCCACTGGCAAGACCTGCACCCACGCGCCATCGGTTTGGCTGGCGGCATAGTGCTGGTGCAGCGTGTCGTGCAAATCGGCCAGTGTGGGCTTGCTGGGCAAGGTGTCCAAGTGCAAGGGCAGTTGAACCAACATGCCTTGGCGGAAGTTGCCCACGGCTGGCAAAAACACAGGCCTTCTCGTCAAGCCGCTGTATTTCATGATCTCAGGCACGTGTTTGTGTTGCAGACCCAAGGCATAGGCCTCGTGCAAGGGCCCACGCCCAGCTTCGTAAGCTTCAATCATGCTTCGCCCGCCGCCGGAGTAACCACTTACTGCGGGCAAAGAGACTGGGTGGTCTGCAGGCAACACCCCAGCTGCCACCAAAGGGTGCAGCAAAGCAATCGCGCCCGTGGCATAGCAGCCAGGGTTGCTCACGCGCTGGGCCTGAACCACCGCTTCACGCTGGCCAGCCTTGAGTTCTGGAAAGCCAAAGACCCAGGCGCCATCACAGCGGTGCGCGGTGGACGCGTCAATGATGCGCGGTTTGCGACCAGGCAAGGCGCCTGCCATGGCCACCGACTCGCGCGCGGCCTCGTCATGCAGGCACAAAATGAGCAAGTCCGCCTTGGCCATCAGTTCCAGCTTGGCGGCGGGGTCTTTGCGCTGCTCAGGGGCAATGCTCAACAATTCGATCTCGGGCATGGCCAGCAGCCGCTCCCGAATCAAAAGTCCGGTGGTTCCAGCTTCGCCATCAATGAAAATTTTGGCCATGAACGGGCTCTCCCATAAGTTTTCAGCGCGGCGTCAAGTCAATGTAAGTCGCCAAGCTCAATATTGGTGCGTTGCAGCATGATACAGTCGCCGGCTGCAGTGTCCAGTGCTTGTTGTCAGGCCCGTGCCCCCAACAAGCTGGTGAACCCATCCACCCTCTGAGAGAAGCTCATGAAAATTCACGAGTACCAAGGCAAAGAAATCTTGCGCCAATTTGGTGTGCCAGTGCCCCGCGGCATCCCCGCCTTCACCGTGCAAGAGGCGGTTGAAGCCGCCCAAAAACTTGGCGGCCCAGTGTGGGTGGTCAAGGCGCAAATTCACGCCGGTGGCCGCGGCAAGGGCGGCGGTGTCAAAGTGGCACGTTCCATCGACGAGGTGAAAAAATTCGCTGGTGACATTTTGGGCATGCAACTGGTCACGCACCAAACAGGGCCGGGTGGCCAAAAGGTTCGCCGCTTGCTGATTGAAGACGGGGCCGACATCCAAAAAGAATATTACATCTCCGCCGTCACCGACCGCAGTTCGCAGCGCGTGGCCATGATCGTCTCCAGCGAAGGCGGCATGGACATTGAAGGTGTGGCGCACGATACGCCTGAGAAAATCATCACAGAAATTGTCGACCCGGCTTTGGGCTTGACGGATGCGCAAGCCAAAAAACTCTCTGATGCCATTGGCGTGCCTGCCAGCTCTACCGCACAAGCGGCCGATGTGTTGCAAAAAGTTTACAAGTGCTACATGGACACTGACGCTTCTTTGGTGGAAATTAACCCACTGATTTTGGAAGGCAAAGGCGGCATTCGCGCTTTGGACGCCAAGTTCAACTTTGATTCCAACGCGCTGTTTCGCCACCCCGAAATCGTTGCGTACCGCGATCTGGACGAAGAAGATCCGGCCGAAGTGGAGGCCTCTAAATTTGATTTGGCCTACATCAGCTTGGACGGCAACATTGGCTGTTTGGTCAATGGTGCTGGCCTTGCCATGGCCACCATGGACACCATCAAACTGTTTGGCGCAGAGCCGGCCAACTTCTTGGACGTAGGCGGCGGCGCCACCCCCGAGAAAGTCACAGAAGCATTCAAAATCATGTTGAAAAACCCCAAGGTCAAAGCGATCTTGGTCAACATTTTTGGCGGCATCATGAAGTGCGACACGATTGCTGATGGCGTGATCACCGCCTGCAAAGCGACCAAGTTGAGCGTTCCATTGGTTGTGCGCATGAAGGGCACCAACGAAGACTTGGGCAAGAAGATGCTCAAGGACAGCGGCCTGCCCATCATCTCGGTGGACACCATGGCCGAGGCGGCGCAAGCCGCAGTTCAAGCGGTGAAAGGTTAATCCATCATGTCTATTTTCATCAACAAAGACACCAAAGTCATCACCCAAGGCATTACCGGCAAGACCGGCCAGTTTCACACTGAGAAATGCCAGGAATACGCCAACGGCAAAAACTGTTTTGTCGCCGGTGTGAATCCAAAAAAAGCGGGCGAGTCGATTTTCAATATTCCCATATACGCTTCCGTCAAAGAAGCTGCCCTGCAAACAGGTGCCACAGTTTCTGTGATCTATGTACCGCCAGCCGGCGCGGCAGCGGCGATTTGGGAAGCCGTTGAAGCTGACCTGGACTTGGCCATTTGCATCACCGAAGGGATTCCTGTTCGTGACATGCTCGAAGTGCGCAACCGCATGCGCGCCAAAGAGGCTGCGGGCGGCAAAAAGACTTTGCTGCTGGGCCCAAACTGCCCAGGCTTGATCACGCCCGATGAAATCAAAATCGGCATCATGCCGGGCCACATTCATCGCAAAGGCCGCATCGGTGTGGTCTCACGCTCAGGCACGCTGACCTATGAGGCCGTGGCGCAACTGACAGAAATTGGCCTTGGCCAATCCACCGCGGTGGGCATTGGCGGAGACCCGATCAATGGCCTCAAACACATCGATGTGATGCGCGCCTTCAACGACGACCCTGACACCGATGCGGTGATCATGATCGGCGAAATTGGCGGCCCCGACGAGGCCGAAGCGGCGCGTTGGTGCAAGGACAACATGAAAAAACCGATCGTTGGCTTTATCGCGGGCGTGACTGCGCCAGCGGGCAAGCGCATGGGCCACGCCGGTGCTTTGATCTCAGGTGGCGCTGACACGGCCGATGCCAAACTGGCCATCATGCAAGCGTGCGGGCTCAAGGTCACGCGCAATCCGTCTGAGATGGCGCGTTTGCTCAAGGCCCTGCTCTAAGCAGTTCTACGCATTTGCGGGCTACCTAAGCCCGTTACACTCTGGCCCATAGGCTCTGCACGAGCGCTGTCAACGCAGGTTGTCGGCGCTTGTTGCTTTTGCCCCTGTCTGAATAAAATTTTCTGGAGAGACGCCATGGACATGCTGCAGACCACCGACTTTTGGATCGGCTTGCTCAAGATCGTTTGGATTAACATCATTTTGTCGGGTGACAACGCCGTGGTGATCGCCTTGGCCGCACGCTCTTTGCCTGCTGAGCAGCAACGCAAAGCGATTTTGTTCGGCTCTGGCGCCGCTGTCATCCTGCGCATTGCTTTGACCGTGGTTGCTGCCAAATTGCTGGAAGTCTCTTACCTGCAAATTGTGGGCGGCCTGTTGCTGCTGTGGATTGGCGCGCAATTACTCGGTGATGACGATGGGGGCTCCGAGGTCGAGCCCAGCGTTTCAACCATGGGCGCAGCCATTCGAACCATTTTGATTGCCGACTTGGTCATGAGCTTGGACAATGTGATTGGTGTCGCCGCAGCAGCCAAAGGCAGCACTACTTTGCTGATCTTGGGCTTGGCCATCAGTATTCCTTTGGTGGTCTTTGGCAGTGCCATGATGATCCAATTGATGACCCGTTTTCCCATCGTCGTGACCTTTGGTGCGTGTTTGATTGGCTGGGTCGGCGGCGAAACCATTGCCAGCGATGTCGCGCTGAAAGAATTTGCCAGCGCCAACCCTTGGCTGCATTACACGGCGGCAACGGCCGGCGCGGCCTTGGTTTTGGTCATTGGCAAGTTGTTGCAAAAAAAGGCGCCTCATGAAGAGAGCGAGCCCGCGAAATCCGAATAGTTTTGGCAGCTTTTGTAAGCGATTCACAGCTGATTTGACCATTCTCAGCCTTACGAAATGAGGTCTTTAGATTTACACTTTTCCTTTTAACAAAGGAAATACCATGACAGTCAAGCAGCAAGGTTTTACGTTGATCGAGTTGATGGTGGTGATTGCCATCATTGGAGTGCTGGGAGCCTTGGCGCTGCCGGCCTATCAGGACTACGCTGTTCGGGCCAAAGTCTCTGAGATGATGTTGGCCGCCACGCAGTGCAAAACCGCCGTGACCGAGGCCGTCAGCACAGCCTCTCAAGCCGACGTCAGCGCTGTTTTGCCACAGGCCTGTGAAACGCAAAGCTCCAAATATGTCGCCTCCATGGCGGTCAATGCCAACGGCGTGATCACTGTCAGCGGCAACCCCAGCGGCTTGCGCGGCAGCACCAGCAGCAGCGCCAATGCGCTGTCTTTGTCGCCCATTCAAACTGGCAGCAGCTTGCTCAATGGCGTGACTGACGGCGGCAAATCCATTGCCTCATGGAATTGCGGCCCGGCCAGCACCAACCCGATCGAAGCGAAGTACTTGCCCAGCTCCTGCAAGGGCGCTTGATGTTGCGCCGCTTCAGTCGGCGGCCACCCAATGCCCCGACTTGCCCCCGTGCTTTTCCAGCAGCTTCACGTTGGTGATGGTCATGCCCCTGTCCACGGCTTTGCACATGTCATAAATAGTGAGCAAGGCCACTTGCACAGCAGTTAAGGCTTCCATTTCTACACCTGTGGGGCCAACTGTTTCTGCCGTGGCGGTGCAGACCACCGTGGGCACGGCGCTGTCCTTGGGAATGTCAAACACAAGCGCTACGCGCGTCAAGGCCAAGGGGTGACACAAAGGGATCAAGTCAGAGGTTCGCTTGGCGCCTTGAATCCCAGCAATGCGTGCAATGCCCAGCACGTCGCCTTTTTTGGCGCTGCCAGACAAAACCAGCGCCATGGTTTCGGGCTGCATTTGAATGCACCCCGTTGCAACTGCAATGCGGTGTGTGGCGGCCTTGGCGCCCACGTCGACCATGTGGGCTTGGCCATGACCGTCAAAGTGGGTCAGGAAAGGCGTGGTGTCTGTCGTATTAGGCATACAGTGCGTGGGTAGAAACCATTTACAAAAGCTTGACGTAGATCGCGCATGATACGGTCTTCGGCCAGTGGCCCACTTTCGACTTTATTTTGCAGTGAAACCCGTGCACCCAATATCTCGCCTGATGGCCGCCTGTTTGGCTGCTTCCTTGTGCGCCACGCCGGTTTGGTCGCAGCGGGCGGCTTCCCCTGGGTTGCCCGCTTTGGGCGACGGCGCTGACATCACGCTCAGCGCAGAGCGGCAATTGGGCGACCGAATTGCGCGCGAGTTGTACCGCGATCCTGATTATTTGGAAGATCCGGTACTTGACGAGTACCTGCAAAGCATTTGGCAACCTTTGGTGCAAAGCGCACAAGCACGCGGGGAAATTTCGCCCGAATTGCAAGAGCGTTTTGCGTGGAAAATTTTGATCGGCAAAGACCGATCGGTCAACGCCTTTGCATTACCAGGCGGCTATTTGGGTGTGCATTTGGGGTTGATCAGCGTGGTCAGCAGTCGCGACGAGTTGGCCTCGGTCATGGCCCACGAGTTAAGCCACGTGACGCAGCGCCACATTTCTCGCTCCATGGGTGAGCAAGCGCGTATGACGCCCTGGCTGATTGGCGCGATGATTTTAGGCATGCTGGCGGCCAGCAAAAGCACCCAAGGTGCGCAGGCCTTGATTGTGGGTGGGCAAGCCATGTCAGCCCAATCGCAATTGAATTTTTCTCGCGACATGGAGCGTGAGGCCGACCGCATTGGTTACGGCGTGATGTCCGAGGCGGGCTTTGACCCACAAGGCTTTGTGAATATGTTTGGCAAACTGCAGCAAGCCTCCAGCCTGAATGACAACGGTGCATTTCCGTATTTGCGCAGCCACCCCTTGAGCAGCGAGCGCATTGCCGATATGCGCTCGCGTCAGCAATTGCAAACTCCGCGCCCAGCCAATGCAGCGCAAGACATGGAGCAGGCCATGATGTCGGCGCGTGCGCGCGTCTTGGCGCAACCGGGCGTGGACGCGCTGCGCGCATGGGCCCGCGAGGCCACAGACCCGCATGCCGCCACACAAGCGGGCGCCAAACGCATGGGTGTTTTGTATGCCGCATGCTTGTCTTGGATCCAATTGCGTGAACTCGAGCAAGCACGTGCCCTGCTGCCCCTTTTGCGCAGCGGCGCGGCAGACAACGCACAGGCCAGCCGATTGACCCGTTTGCTTGAAGCCGAATTGGCGCTCAAGTCGGACGACATGAACGGTGTGCTCAAAGCCTTGGGGGCCAACTTGAGTTCGGCGTTGAATGCCGCCTGGCCTCGGCCTGAATTGCTTGCCTTGTCGCAGGCCAGCGCGCGTCTGCAAGTCTCTGGCCCACAAGGCCAAAGCGCTGGCGTATTGGCGCAAACCATTGTGCAAATGCAGCGCCAGGTACAAGCCCAACCCCAAGACGCACAAGTTTGGCAGGCTCTGGCCACCGCTTTGTCTGCCCAGGACCGCCCCTTGGCCTCTTTGCGCGCAGAAGGCGAGTCTCAGTTGGCGCGCTTGGACTTCGGTGCTGCGGTGGACCGGTTTCGCGCGGCTCAAGATGCATCACGCAAATTAGCGCCGCAATTGGGGGATCACATCGAGGCGGCCATTGTGGATGCGCGCCTGCGACACGCGCACACCCTGCTGCTCGAACAAATGCGCGAGCGCATGGACCGCCGCTGAGGCCTTGCATGGTGCAACTGCGAAGGGCCTGGGGGCCCTGTCACTGCCGGCACAAAGCTTAGGCTTCATTTTCTGTCCAAGTTTTTTCTCGCATGGCAAACAAGTGATCTGCCATGGCGATGGCGTCGGGTCGGTGCGCGCTCATGACAACCGTCATGCCCAGACGCTTGAGGTTTTGTAGCACTTGTTTTTCCGTGGCCACATCCAGATGGCTGGTGGCCTCGTCCAAAATCAATAGTGAGGGGTTTCGGTACAGGGCGCGCGCCAATAAAATACGCTGGCGCTGCCCCCCCGAAAGGCCTGCACCCTGCTCGGCCAAGCGCGTTCGGTAGCCCGCGGGCATGCCCTCAATGTCTGACGCAATGCAGGCCATGGCGGCGCAAAATGTCATGTGCTCTGGGCGAGGGGCGGCGCTGAAAAAACAAATGTTATCGGCAATACTTCCTTCAAACAATTCGTCGTTTTGAAACACAAAAGCAACGCGCTCGCGCATCTGCACATGGTTGTCGGCTCGAACCGCCACACGGTCGTAGGCCAAGCGCCCCTGCACCGGTAAAAATATACCTCCCAGCACGCACAGCAGTGTGGTTTTACCGCAGCCTGAAGGCCCCACAATGGCCAGCATCTGTGCCGGTTTGACCTCAAAACTCAGGCCCTCAAAGATCAATGCGTCGCTTTGGGAATAACGGTAACCCAAGTCTTGCACGCTGAGCAAGCTGGCTGCACCCAGTGCTGCTGTGTGATTTTTGGTACGCGTGTTATCGCTTGGTTTTTCTGGTTCAGAAAAAATAATATCTCCTACGCGGCCCCAATGCACTTGCATGCTTCGAAGCCACATCATGCGGTCTACAAAAGCAGAAGCACGCGCAGTGAAATTGCCTTGATAGGCCAAAAAAGCAAATAGCATTCCAACTGACATTTGGTTGGCCAAAATTTTTTGAGCCGCTAAAAATATCACCAAGGTATGTGCCAACCCTGCGCAGGTGCTAAGCACCCACTGGCTGGACAAATTAATCCGTTCAGTGGCCACTTCTTTTTCGGCAATTTTTTGTGTCAACTCGCTCCACTGCTGTGCGCGGGTTGGATCTGCCCCTGCCATTTTGACGGCATGAATGGCTCTCAAGCTCTCGATCAGATGCGATTGGCGTTTGGCTTCAAGATGGGTTTTCTCGGCCACGATGCGCTGGGAAGAGTTGAAGATGATGGCCTTGCCAAACAGCATCAAACCAAACACGCCCAGTGCAATCAGTGCCAAGGCAGGACTGTACAAAAACATCATGCCCAAGGTGCCGATGCTGATGACAGCGTCCAGCGCAATCTCAATGCTGGTGCGCGTTAAAGACTGGTTCAGTTGACCCAAAGAATTAAAACGCGAGACCAAATCACCGGTGGAGCGGCGCATGAAAAATCCGATCGGCAAGCACAGCAAGTGACGAATCACATGGGCATAGATTTGGCAGCCCATGCTTTGCGAGAGCAACAAACCGGCCCATCCACGCACGGCGGTGAAAACACTTTGAAACAACAATAAAAAAGCTGTGGCCAAGGCAATGATTTGAAGCAAGTCGGCATCACCCGTGACCAGCACATGGTCCATCACAATTTGCGTGTAGTACGGCGTTAGCAAAGCGATGGCCTCCAGCACCAATGACACGCCGATGAGTTTGAGCACGGCTGTGCCCAAACCTGGAAAGCTTTGCCAAAGCTCTGATAAATTGAGCTTGGGCTGGGCGGTGGTGCGCGCCAGTCGCAACTGACGCGGTGTGATTTCCAGTGCGAAACCGGCGAATTGGCGCTGCGCCTGTGCGTTGCTGATCCAGCGCTCACCCACGGCAGGATCATTGATCAGCCAGGCTTTGTTGGTGATGCGCTTGAGCACCACCCAGTGTTCGGCTTGCCACTGCAAGAGGAGAGGGAGCTTGAACTCGCTGACCTCTGCTGCGGTCAATGCCAAAGCGCGCGAGGTAAAACCCAACTGGTCGGCCCACGCTTGCAAGTTGGCCATGCTGGTGCCCCGAGACGAGACTTCAAACCTTTTGCGCAAGCTCTCCAAAGTGTGCTGAGCGCCTGCTTGACGGATCACCATGGCCAGGCAGGCCAGGCCGGCTTCTGCGCTGTCCATTTGCAGAAACAGGGGCAAACCACCGCCTTGAAAAAAGCGATACTGCACATCGCGAAAGGCCTGCGGCAAGGTGCTTTGCAGCAAGACCATGCTCAAACTCTGCCACCTAAGCGGTATAAAGGCTCAAGCAGCCATTGGTATATTTTCAACCTGTCCAACTCGATATCCGCCTCCACCAGCATGCCAAGCCCAATGGGCCAACGCTTGTCTTTGTATTGAAGGTGATCCGAGGGCAAACTGACTCGCACGGTGAATACCGGCTCGGCTATCGGAATATGGTGGCTCAAGTCTTCTGCCGGTGAAGCGACTTTAGAGATTTCTTTGACCATACCGTAATGTCTGCCGTAGTGTTGGTGTGGGTACGCTTGGTAACGCACAGAAACACGCTGACCTTTTTTGACAAAGCCGATGCCTTTGGAGGGCACGCGCAGCAAGACTTCGGGCACCGAGTTGTGCGGCACCAGAGTGAACAGCGGCACCTCGGCCCGCACCACTTGGCCGATGGCCACTTCGATCTGCGTGACCATGCCATCTACTGGGGCGATGACTTGTTGTTTTTTCATGGCGTATTCATTGATTTCTTGTTCATTGCGAACAAGCTCACGGCGCAGCTGGCTTTGCTGCGCAATCGAGCGCCACTTCAGCTGCTGCGTTTCTTGGATATGGCTTTCTTGCTCGCCCTTTAACTGGATCTGGTTGCGCTGCAGCGCCTGCAGACTCAGCTGCTGAAGCTGTGCTTCATTGTTTTTGTTTTCAAGCGCCTCCGTGGAGACAAAGCCTTGCGAATGCAGTTGCACTTGACGCAGGGCCTGGTGACTCAGTTCTGTTTGACGTATTTGCATCAACCGAATTTCTTGGCCCAATGATGTCAGTGCCACTTCGAGTGCTCGTTGCTTGATCGCTGCACTTGTCAGCGCCGCCTTTTCTAGCGGCGACAAAACCTCAATCTCGGCCAGCAGCATGGCTTTTTTTTGCTCGGCAAACCGCACTTGCTGCTGGTCCACACTTTGCTCTGCGCGGTAGCGCTCTGTGGATATTTCAGCCACAGCTGTGCCTTTTTGGACAACCGAGCCTTCCTTGACCCTCAGGCCCACCAAGACGCCATATTGCGGCGCATGAATTTTAGCGATCGGGTGGTCGTTGACCACATAACCATCTGCACGCGTGATGCGCGGCATGTCTAAGCTGAGCAAAGCACCCACGCCGCCAACAAAGGCAAGCACCAGCGCCAAGGCGAGGTTTTGCATGTTCTCAAACCGGTGAAGCTTCTGGCAAAGGTGACGCGTCTTGTTCGTTGCTGATGCTCATGTGCCGGGCAATTCGCACACGATGCCGCTATTTGACTTCTTGGCATATTTGCAAGGGATCATGCCAATGGGTTTTTCCGTGGGGTGCCCCGCAAATTGCCAACCTTGTTCTGTCTTTTTGAATCGGTATGTGTCCCTTGCGATGCTAGGGCCCGTGTTTTTTCGGATCGGCTCAAAGTAATCGACTTGCACAATGATTTCCTCGTCTGTGACTTTCCAGCTGTGAACCCTTTTGACGGCGATACTTTCATTGGGCCGCAAATCGATCAGGTCTTGCACGCGTCTCAATTCGCTGTGCTGCGCGCTTGAACTGGCACTTGTTTTTCCGCTTTGGACCTTGGGGTTTGTTCTGGCCTCGTTGATGGTTGCAGCGATGCTGTTCATGGCTTGTGCAACGAGCGTTGTTTCTTGAGGCGTCAATAAACCATGCAGTTGAAATGCTCTTTTTTCATGTTGAAATTTTCCTTCAATTGAAATTAATACCCCATTGATCGTTTCGGTATGGGCTCTTGTGTGAGTTGCGATGAGGTTGCCAGCAAGTAGCGCAACAACACTGGCTGCAATTTGCACAATTTTGGATTTTTGGTTTTTCATGATCACTTAGGGGTATTAATTTTTTCAATTGCTTGGGTTTACTTCTTCATTCACTCACTGATCAAACACGACTGGGCTTGCGCGGCTTTGTAGGCTGAGCCGCCGCCTATTCGTACACCCAGGCTGTATACATTTGAAATCAAACCGCACACCAGTGCATTGCCGCCTTGCTCCGTACAGCTGCTTTGAATGTTGGTTCTAAACAGGTCATCTGCAAAACTTTGGCCAACGCCACAGGTGGCGTAACTTGCGTCATGGCTGATGCATGCTTGTGTCAAATTGATTCCAAAAAAAACATCTGGGATGTAGGCGTCATTGGATGCAGACCCACAACCGCCCCCCAGGGGGGCGCTGTCATTGCGCACCCCATTGGAGACCCCGGAATCAAACCCAAAAAAACCACTTCGATTACTTATCAATTGCATTTTAATCTCCTTTTTGAATACCAAAATAGTACTCAAGGGCTGATGCTATCGATCCTTCTCGGCAATCGGCTTGCAAAACCCTGCCAAGTCCTCTTTCATTTGCAAACCGCTATGATCTCGATCCCCTACCGAGTTCCTCATGGCTGGCATCCACATCACAGACATTGAAGCGGCCATCAATTACTGGCGCGAGAAAAACCCATCGCCTGACGGTGTGGCTTTGCCGCGCGAGTTGCGCGCGCTGGCACACGTGTATGGCTTGATGGTGTTTTACAAAGAAGACGAGGCCGACGAGTTCAGCTTGCCTTTGGCCGCAGCCCAGGCTTGGCAGACTTGGTACGCCAGCACGCCAGACACGCCATGCATCGCCATTTGCTCGACCAGCCAAGGCGACCCCACTTGCAAGGGGTGTGGTCGCTCGTTTGAAGAGGTTCAGTTGTGGACCGAAAAAAGCCCGGGTGAAAAGCGCGCTGTCTGGCGGCGCATCACGCTTGCGGGCAGCTCATGGCGCTTTAACAAATACGCCGAGCGTGCCGCGCAAGATAAAAGCCTGGCCCGCGCAGCAGCAGACGCGCAAGTGCCGCTGGGCTTTTAAGCCCTTATTTCCAGCGCTGCACTTCCAGGTGCACGCTGTCCTTAGAATCGCTCAGCGTCAACGCCCCTTCTTGCACCGTGGCTTGCAGTTGCATGCTGCGCTGGGCCAACTGGCCCAAGGCTTGGCTGGCTTGGGTGGGCACGCGCCAGACTTGCAATTTGTCCATGCGCGTGAGTTTGTTTTCGATGCCCTTCCACCAAATTTCAGCCGCGTGATTGAAGCAGTAAACCATCACGGCATCGGCCTTTTGGCAGGCTTTGTTCAAAGGCTTGTCTTCAGGTTGCCCGACCTCGACCCACAGGCGTGTGCGCCCGGTGTAGTCGCGCAAAGAAAAGTCCGGGTCATCGGGGTCGGACAGGCCCGCGCCAAAGGCCAATACGCCATCACCGTTGCAGGTGTTTTGCAGCTCAAACGCGTTGAGCGACATGGCCAGCAAGCGAATCATCATGCGTTCGTCGGTTTCGCTGGGGTGGCGCGCCAAGGTCAAGGCGTGGTCGGCGTAGTAGCTGTGGTCAATATCGGCAATCGACAGGTTGACTTTGTAAATGGTGGATTTAAGCGCCATCTTCAGACCCGCCGCGCCAGCTCACTGGCTTTGCCAATGTAGCTTCCTGGGGTCATGGCCAACAAACGGTCTTTTTCGGTTTGCGGAATTTCAAGCTCGTGAATCAATGCATGAAGGGCTTGGGCCGTGACGGTCTTACCGCGCGTGACTTCTTTGAGCTTTTCGTAAGCCCCTTGCACGCCATAGCGGCGCATCACGGTTTGAATCGGCTCGGCCAGCACTTCCCATGAAGCGTCCAAGTCTTGCGCTAAGGCCTCTTCGTTGATCTCGAGTTTTTTCAAGCCCGCTAAAAGAGAGGCGTAGGCCAAGGTGCTGTAGCCCAGCGCCACGCCCATGTTGCGCAGCACCGTGGAGTCGGTTAAATCGCGCTGCCAACGGCTGATGGGCAATTTTTCAGACAGGTGCTTCAAAAGCGCATTGGCCAAGCCCAAGTTGCCCTCGGCATTTTCAAAATCAATCGGGTTGACTTTGTGAGGCATGGTCGAAGAGCCGATCTCGCCGGCCTTCAGGCGCTGGGTGAAGTAGCCCAAGCTGACATAGCCCCAGATGTCACGTGCCAAATCGATCAAGATGGTGTTGGTGCGCGCCAGTGCATCAAACAACTCGGCCATGTAGTCATGCGGTTCAATTTGAATGCTGTAGGGCTGAAAGCGCAAGCCCAATCCCCAGTGGCCATCGGGGTGGATTTGCTCGTGCGCCTCGGGTGTTTCAATCACGCGCCGGGCAAAAGCCTCCCAATCAAAATCAGGCCAAGCCGCCAGGTGCGCGTTGAAGTTGCCCACAGCCCCATTCATCTTGGCCATCAAGGGCACAGCGGCAACTTTCTCGCGCGTGCCTTGCACGCGCACCAGCACATTGGCCAACTCTTTGCCCACGGTGGTGGGGCTGGCGGTTTGGCCGTGCGTGCGGCTGAGCATGGGCACATCCGCGTAGGCGTGCGCCATTTGGCGCAGCTGGTCAATCAATGCGTCGATTGCGGGCAAGATCACTTGCACTCGGGCGCCCTTGAGCTGCAAGGCGTGGCTGGTGTTGTTGATGTCCTCGCTGGTGCAAGCAAAGTGCACGAACTCGCTGACTTGCTCGAGCTCGGGGCGGTCTTTGAATTTGGACTTGATCCAGTACTCCACCGCTTTGACGTCGTGGTTGGTGGTTTTTTCAATCTGTTTGATGGCCAGCGCGTCGGCTTCAGAAAAGTGCGAGGCCAAGCCTGTCAGGTAGCGCCGGGCCCCCAGCGACAATGGTTTGAATTCGGCAAAGCCAGCGTCTGACAAAGCGATGAGCCACGCCACCTCGACTTGCACACGCCGGTGCATGTAGCCTTGCTCGCTCATCAAGGGGCGCAGCGCATTGAGCTTGCTGGCGTAACGGCCGTCCAGCGGCGACAAGGCAGAAATTGCAGAGGGGAAGGTCATGCCCCTATTGTAAGTTCTGCGCCTGACAAACATGGGCCTGACGCATCCTCTAGAATCCAACACTGTTTTGACACATTTACCAGCGAAGATCCTGCCATGAAATTGATCGGCTCCCCCACCAGTCCGTATGTGCGCAAAGTGCGCATCGTCATGGCCGAGAAAAAATTAGACTACCGCCTGGAAAACGAAGACGTGTGGGCACCCACCACACGGATCCACGAGTCCAACCCCTTGGGCAAAGTGCCTTGCTTGGTGCTCGAAGGTGGTGAGGCTTTATTCGACTCGCGCGTGATTGTCGAGTACTTGGACACTTTGTCACCCGTGGGCAAATTGATTCCCAGTGGTGGGCGTGAGCGCGCTGAGGTCAAAACATGGGAGGCCTTGGCCGACGGTTTGTTAGATGCGGCTTTGCTGGCGCGTATGGAGACGGTTTGGCCGCACCGCGCGGAGAGTCAACGGTGCCAGGCCTGGATCGATCGGCAAATGAGCAAGATTCAAGAGGCGCTTCGCGCCATGTCCAGCGGCTTAGGCGAGAAGTCTTACTGCTCGGGCGTTTTGCTCAGCTTGTCCGACATCGCGGTGGGCTGCGCCTTGGGTTATTTGGATTTTCGCTTTCCCCAATTGGCATGGCGCGCCAGCTACCCCAACTTGGAAAAGCTGTACGAGAAATTGCTGCAACGCCCCAGCTTCACCGAGTCTTTGCCGACCTGAATCAGCGCATGGCGCGGCGCTTGAGCCAGCGCATCAAGCTGCCCAAGACAGGCAGTTTTTCATACAGCTCTTGCGCTGCATCCCAATAATCACGGTGCAAGGTGATCAAGCCTTGCGCGTTGAGCTGCAAGTAACTCGAGCCCTCGATGGTTTGCTCTGCGCGGGTGTCAAAGCGCTTCATATGAAAGCGAAACTCCCACATTAAAAAAATTTGTGCGCCGTCTACAACTTGCCCGGTGATGACAAAGTGCGGCTCTCGCAGCGAAAGGTACATGTGGTGGAAAATTTTCTCAATCTCAGGCACGCCCGTCACATCGTTGAACGGGTCTTTGAAGCGCGCTTGGGGGCTGTAGTAGTTGGGCAACTGCGCCAGCGCAGCCGGCGTTAAGGTTTCAAAAAAGTCCACGATTCGCCGCGCTTTTTGGCGGTGCGCTTGGGTTTGCTGGGCCATCTCAGGCCTTGAGTCGCTCGGGGCTTGGGTCTGCATGTGCCTCCTCAAAGTTGTGTCACGCGGCGCACCAGCGCAAAATAAATTCGGTGCGGCAGCATGCGCATGAGCATCAGCCACAACGTAAAGCGCTTGGGAAAATGAATTTCAAAAAGCCCTTGTGCCCAGCCTTGCAGCATCTCTTTGGCGGCTTGCTCTTTGCTGATCAATGCGGGCATCTGAAATGTGTTTTGAGCGGTCAAGCCGGTGTCCACAAATCCTGGATGAACCACGCTGACCCCAATGCCGTGGTCTTTTAAATCCAGGTACAAGGTGTCGGCCAAGTTCGTGACGGCGGCCTTGGTGGGGCCATACGCCAAGCTTTTGGGCAAGCCGCGCCAGCCGGCCACACTGCTGACCAAACTGATATGGCCATGGCCTTGCGCCAACATGTTGGGCAGCACGGCAGCCAGCACCCTGAGCAAGCCGCAATAGTTGACATCTTGGTGGCGCAGCATCTGTGCCAAATCAAAGGACGTGGCACATTGCGGGCTGTAGTGCCCCGCGCAATAAACGATCAAATCGATGGGTCCGCCTGCAAGCACTTTGAGCGCAGCTGTTTGGACTTGCTGCGCATCCGTCACATCCATCGGGAAAAGTTCAACGCCAGCGCCAGCGCCGGGCAGGGCGCTGGCCTGTGCCCACGCGGTCAAATGGCCGAGGTCACGAGCCGACAGGAGCACCTGCGCGCCCGCTTTGTGCAGGGCCTGTGCACAGGCCAAGCCAATGCCACTGGAGGCCCCCACCAGCCACACGCGCTGCCCTTGCCAGTGCCGCATCGGCAGGTTCAGCTGCGCGCCCCATGAAGGCCTGAGACGGCTCGGTGCCACGGCGGTTTGAGCGCGCATCACGTCAAGCTCGCTTGCGCAAAGTGAACTGCACCACGTCGGTGTTGTTCTCATCAAATGCAGCTTCGCAATAGGCCAAATAAAACTCCCACATGCGAACGAATTTTTCATCAAAGCCCAGCTTGGACAGCGGTCCTGTTTGCGCCATGAAGTCGTGTCGCCAGCGCCTGAGGGTCTCGGCGTAGTCGTGGCCAAACTTCAACTCGTCAACCACTTCAAGGCCTGCTGCGTGGGCTTGCTTTCTAAACTCACTGGGGCTTGGCAGGCAACCGCCCGGGAAAATATATTGTTGTATGAAGTCGCTGGACTTCACATAGCGCTCAAACAAGGCGTCGTCAATCACGATGCTTTGAATGCAGGCGTATCCGCCTGATTTGAGCAAGCGGGCGATGGTTTGAAAATAGGTCGGCCAATACGCTTGCCCCACGGCCTCGATCATTTCGATCGAGCACACCGCGTCATAGGGGCCGTCTTGAATGTCGCGGTAGTCTTGCAAGCGCAACTGCGTTTGCTCGGCCGTGCCGCACCACCTCATGCGCGCTTGCGCGTAAGCCAGTTGTTCTGTTGACAATGTGACACCGGTGACGTGGGCGCCAAACTCTTGCGCGCCAACTTCGGCCAGTGCACCCCAGCCGCATCCAATTTCAAGCAGGCGCTGGCCGGGCTGAATTTGAGACATGCGCAAGGCCCGCCGAACTTTGGCCGTCTGCGCTTGGGCCATGGGCTGGGTGGAGTCCGCCTCAAACCAAGCGGACGAATAGTTCATGCTGCTGTCCAACCAAAGCTCATAAAAGGCGTTGCCCAAATCGTAGTGGGCTTGAATGTTTTTGCGGCTGTTGCTGCGGTGGTTGCGGTTGAGCAGATGGCGCAAGCGGTAGGCTAACCGCCCCCACCATGATCCATAAATTAAATTTTCTACCGCGCGCCGGTTTTGAATCAAGACGCGCAGCAAATCTGTCAGCGATGGTGTGGTCCAATCGCCAGCGATGTAGGTTTGAGCCAAGCCGATGTCACCCGACTTGAGCGCTGCCCCCAGCACGTTCCAGTTACGCAAAGTGATGGCGGCATGCGGCACAGACGCATTGCCAAATATTTTCACACTGCGGTCAGGAAATTGAACTGTCAATGTGCCGTGCTCCAGTTTTTCAAGCATGCTTAGAACGCGCCGTGCAGCCAAGGGTGGGTTGCCGGTTTGGGACAGCAGATGGGGGGAGGTTGTCGTCATGGGCGTGTCAAGGTTGAGTGGTACGCCGCTTTATCAATGGCGCGCGTGACGAAAAATTCTGGTGCAGCAGGTTGTGCCCAAAAGGGCACTCGCTTGAGCCACAGTTGCAAGGCCTGCCAATGAATGCGCAGCATCACAGCGGCCGTGAAAAAAGGATAGCGCCAAAAGGTTTTTCGAATTTCACGCGCGCTTGCGGGGTGCAGGCAACCACTCATGCTGGTGTGGATCAAGGGGCCTTGCGCATCGCCGTATTCAATGCGTGCCACCATGCGCTCTTGGCCATTTGCACCGCTGCGCATGAACCTGAAGTTGTAGTGGCCTGCAACCTCACAAAAGGGCGATACATGAAATGCTTTGGGCGCTTGCATGGTGTGACCGTAACGCGCCTGTGGCAAGACATAGCAGTGCCGCTGGCCAAAGGTGTTGTGCACCTCGGCCACAATGGCCGACAAGCTGCCATCAGCGCGGTGGCAATACCAAAAGCTCACCGGTTTGAAGCTGTATCCCCAAACGCGTGGATACGTTTGCAGCCAAATTTCACCCCCCGCGTCATGGATGTTTTGTGCTGCGAGCAAGTCCTCCATCCAGGCCAGCGCGCCGCCGGCATCCGGGCCGCGGCCGTCGCCGTGGTCGGCGTCAAAGAAAGACAAGCATCCTGCTCGGTTCACTGCCAATGTGCTGGCGCCTTCGCTCTTTAAACGGCGCATCGGAATCAGCAAAAAATAAGCCGAATAGGCAAACGCATGGCGCGTGGGGCGCAAGCGCATGTGCCTGACCACGCCATGCCCCATGCAGATGCCTGCTGTGCTCATCTCTGCTGGCTTCATGTGTGGACTTGCAGCAAGAGTTCTCTGGCCACCGACAAGCCGGCCTTGAGGCCGTCTTCGTGAAAACCGTAGCCCATCCAGGCTCCGGCAAACCAGGTGTGGTTGCGCCCTTGAATTTGGTGCATGTTGTTTTGCGCATCCAGGGCTGCCAGGTCAAACACGGGGTGCGCGTAGTCATACGCGCCTAAGATTTTGTCTGCAGCTATCGGGATGATGGGGTTCAACGAAACCACTACCGCTTGCTCAAAGGGCAGGGCTTGCAAGCGGTTGAGCAAGTAGTGCAAACACACGCGCGCACCTTCTTGGTTGGCATGGGCTGCGCGCTCGTAATTCCACGCCGCCCAAGCTTTTCGCCGCTTGGGCAACACGGACTCGTCGGTGTGCAAGACCGCGCGGTTGGCTTGGTAGCGAATGGCGCTCAAAATCTGTTTTTCATTTTCACTGGCATCTCTGAGCATGGCCAAGGATTGATCGGAGTGCGTGCACAGCACCACTTCGTCAAAACGCTCGGCATGGTCATCGCTGACCACGCGCACGCCTTGCGCATCCCGCTCGATCAGCCGCACTGGCGTGTTCAAGCGCTTGTCAGCAATGGGGGCGACAATTTTTTGCACATAGTTTTGCGCCCCGCCCACGACCGTGTGCCACTTTGGCCGGTTGCTCACTTGGATCAAGCCGTGGTTATGGCAAAACCGAATCATGCTGGCCACGGGAAATTGCAGCATTTGATCTGTCGGGCAACTCCAAATGCAGGCCATCATGGGCAAAAAATACCAGTCGCAAAAGGCTTGGCTGAAATGGTGCCGCTTTAAAAATTCCGCAAGCGTTTGACGCATCTCGCGTTCTTGTTTCTGCTGTGCGATGCGCGTGCACAAAACATTAAAGCGCAGCAAGTCGGCCAGCATTTTGAGAAAGCGCGGGCGCAGCAAGTTCTTTCTTTGCGCAAACACGCTGTCCAAACTGCTGCCACTCCACTCCAAGGCCTCGCCCCCCCAAGCCCCTGGCACTTGAACAGAAAAAGACATCTCAGAGGCACGGGTGGGCACACCCAATTGCGCCAGAAGATTGATCAAGTTGGGATAGGTGCGTTCATTGAATACCAAGAACCCCGTGTCTACGCCGTAGCTTCGCGGGCCTTGCGCAGTGGGCAAGGTGATGTTGACGGTGTTGGTGTGCCCACCAAAATAACTGCCGGCTTCAAACAAGGTGATATCGGCCTGCCCCTGCAAACTGTGCGCCACGGACAGGCCGGAAATGCCCGATCCGACGATGGCTATTTTTTTGTATTGCAGCGTCATGTGCGCCGCCTTCACGGGGCCTTGACGGCCAAACTTTTTTCGATGGCCAAGGTGATGCTGCGGCTTTCTGGCCCAGTCATGCTGCTGAAGCTTTCAACAAATTTGCCATCTCGGCCAATCAGGTATTTGTAGAAGTTCCAGCGCGGCTTTTGCCCCGAGTCGCTGGCCAACTGCTTGAACAAGGGCGCGGCCGCCTCTCCAGTGACTGCCGTTTTGGTGAACATGGGAAATTTCACACCAAACGTGCTTTCGCAAAAGTCGGCGATTTGTTGGCTGCTGCCTGTTTCTTGGGCAAAGTCGTTAGAGGGAAAACCCAAGACCACCAGGCCGCGCTCTTTGTATTTGCTGTAGATCGCCTCCAAGCCCTTGTATTGGGGCGTGAAGCCGCAATAGCTGGCGGTGTTGACCACCAAAATCACTTGTCCTCTGTATTGGCACAGGTTTTGTGGCTTCTCGTCTTGCAAACGCAAAAAGCTGTGGTTCAGCAGCGCCGGGCAGGTGGCAGGCGCTGGCGAGGCGGCTTCAGGGGCTTGGCTGGCCGCGGGGGCTCCCACATGCAGGCACAGCGCCCATGCTGCCAGGCCCACGCGCAAGGCCGCAGCAGCGCCCAAGAACAACTTTTTTCCAACAGCTTTAAACATGATACTGGTCAATTCAATTTGTGACTGGTCAGTTTAATTCTTTTTTTGCTTCTTGTCACGCGTTTTGCATTGCCCGCGTTCGCTTTAGGTATTTGTGCCTGCCTTTGTGCTGCCCGCATCTGCAAAGACCGCCGACCAAAGGGCCAGCACCGCCTGGCGCTGGGCTTGGAGTTCTGTCAAGGCGACTTGGGTCGGCTCTTCGTTCAAGCGTGCTCGGTGCTGGAGCCGCCGCAGTTCACGGTAGGCGGCGGCGGCGGCTTGTCCCACCTGACCGGGCAGCAAGCCTTGGTCTTGCGCGCGTTGCAACAAGGCAATGTTGCCCACATTTTCGGCCAGGTCGGGGTGCTGCGCGGTGTTGAGCAAGACCAAGTATTGCACGGCAAACTCAGCATCAACCATGCCCCCTGGGCTGTGCTTGAGGTCAAACTGGCCGGCTTTGACGGGGTGGCCTGCGCGCACGCGCTCGCGCATGCTTGTGATCTGCGCTTGCAGCCCAGCCGCGTCGCGCGCAGCGCTGATCACGGCTTTGCGCACCGCATCAAACCGCTCTTTCAGCTGCGCCTTCCCCAGGACAAATCGCGCGCGCGTCATGGCCTGGTGCTCCCAGGTCCACGCGGTGTTGCTGCCGCGCTGCTGCTGGTAATCGGCGTAGGCCTCAAACGTGGTGACCAAGAGGCCTGAGTTTCCATTGGGCCGCAAAGCGGTGTCAATTTCAAACAAATCACCTTCGCTGGTCTTGACTGTTAACCAATTGATCATCTTGCGCACAAAGCCAGCGTAGACCTCTTGCGCACGCTCGTCTTCGTCTTCGTAAACAAAAACGATGTCCAGGTCGCTGCCATAGCTCAACTCTTTGCCGCCCAATTTGCCGTAGGCAATGATCGCAAATTGCGGCTCTTGGCGGTGGCGATTTTTCATGCGCGACCAACACCACTGCGCCGTCAAGCGCAGCACGGCATCGGCCAGCGCGCTCAAGTCATCGGCCACTTGCTCGACTGTCAAATGGCCTTCCACATCGCGGGCCAAGGTTCTGAACAATTCGGCATGGTGCGCGCGGCGCAACAAGTTGAGCAAGTTTTCTTCGTCATCTTCGCCGGAGCGTTGCAAGGCTGCTCGGCGAGCTTGTAGCTCGGCCTCAAAGTCTGTGGCCGCAAATCGCTGGGTCAGCACATCGCCTCCGGCCAACTCGTCGATCACCCCAGGGTGCTGCACCAAATAACGCGCGGGCCAACGCGCCGCGCCAAGCAAGCGCAGCAAGCGCTCGTGCACCGCTGGGCGTTCGAGCAGCATGGCCAGATAACTTTCACGGCGCATCAAAGGCTCCATCCAGTCTGCCATGCGCAGCACCGCCGTCTCCTCGACTCGGCCCTCTTGGAGCCACTGCGCTGTGCGCTGCAACAAGCGCATCAAGCGGCCACGCGCATCGTCACGCAAGGATTTCACGCGTGCGTTGTCTTGCCAATGTGCCAACCGCTCGCGCACTGCACCGCTGAACAAGTCAAGCACCACTTCGAGCTCGGAGTGCTCCCGGGGGCCTTTGTTTTGGCAGCCATTGCACTGCCGGTCGCCGCCCAGCAAAATATCAAACTCGCGTGCCACGCATTCACGGTGTCGATCGAGCTCGCTGAGAAAATCACAACTCTCGGCATACCCCATGGTGAGGGTGACCCACTGCAAGTCCTCGTCAAGCGTGGGCAGCACGTGTGTTTGTTGATCATCCAAATACTGAATGCGGTGCTCCACGCGCCGCAAGAACAGATAGGCCTTGGACAATGCGTCGGCCGTGTCTTGCGGCATCAAGCCGGCCTTGGCCACTCGCACGAGTGCGTCCAGCGTGGGGCGCGTTCGCAGCTCCGGAAATTGCCCGCCGCGCACGACTTGCAACAATTGCACGGTGAATTCAATTTCGCGAATTCCCCCGCGTGACAGCTTCACATCGTTGGCGCGCTCGGGGTGCCCGGCGCTGCGTTTGGCAGCGTGATCACGAATTTGTTGGTGCAGCGTGCGCAAGGACTCGAACACGTTGTAGTCTAAATAGCGGCGAAAAACAAAGGGCAAAATCACTGCGCGCAGGCTCTGCACGCCGGCGTTATGCAAAGTGCTTTGCGGTGCAATCACGCGGCTTTTCATCCACGCAAAGCGCTCCCACTCTCGGCCTTGAACCAAGAAATACTCCTCCAATGCGCCCAAAGACAAAACGCTGGGGCCTGAGTTGCCGTTGGGACGCAAGGCCAAATCAAGACGGAAAACAAAACCGTGCTCGGTGGTCTCGCCAATCAAGGTGTAGATGGCTTTGACGGCGCGGGCGAAGTACTCTTGCACCGAAATTTTTCCTCGCCCATCCTCTGAGCCCTGGGTTTGGCCGTCCTCGTCATAGACATAAATCAAATCGATGTCGCTCGAGACATTGAGCTCGCGCGCTCCGAGTTTGCCCATGCCAATGGCCCAAAACTCAGCCCGCTGCCCAGTCAGCGTTATGGGCACGCCGTGACGCTCATCCAGCTCTTGAAACACTTGATGGCACGACGTCTCCAAGGCAAATTCCGCCAACTGTGTCATGCCTGTGGTGATGCTGGCCAGCTCCGCGCCCTGCTCGCAGTCCTGCACCATCAAGTTCGCCAAGCGCCATTGCCGCAAGATGCGCAGTGCTGCGCCCACCTCGTGGCCTTGCGCACGCAGCGCGGCGTAGGCCAAGGGCAATGCCTCTTGCCCAAGCGGTTCACTGGGCAGGGCGGCAAACACCTCGGTGTAGCGCCGCTGCAGGCGCTGGAAAAACCGTGACCCTTGAGCGAGATTGGCAAGTTGCGCACGCTTATGCAACAGGGGCGCCAAAGAGGGTGCGCTGCCGGTCATAATTCCTTGCCTGTTTCTCTTGATGGATTTCGCTTGACTGTATGTTGAACCTGCTTTGGCTGACCCGCCCACTGACCTGGGCCCTGCGCACCGCCGCATGGGCCTTGCTGCTGTTGGGCCTTTTGTTGGGCATGGCTTGGGCGATCTTGCATTTTTGGATTGTGCCGCGAATTGAGGACTTGCGCCCCCGCCTTGAAGTATTGGCCAGCCAAACAGTCGGGGTGCCGGTCCAAATGGGCCGCTTGGTGGCTGTCTCTTCAGGGTGGATGCCAACCTTTGAGATTCACGACCTTCGCCTGCTCGATCCTGAAGGGCGGACCGCCCTGACTTTGCCCAAAGTGATCTTTGCCATCAGCGTGCGCTCGGTGCTCAATTTGGGTGTGGAGCAATTGGTGATCGATTCGCCCACGCTGTCGATCGAGCGCACCGCACAAGGGCAGTGGCGCGTGGCTGGTTTGGTTTTGAAAAAACCCGACAGCCAAGACTCCGACGCGGCTGACTGGCTGTTTTCACAAAAAGAAGTTGTGGTGCAAAAGGGCCGCATCGCCTGGAGCGACGAATGGGAAAGCGCGCAGCAGCCCAAGCCGGTGCTGCAGTTGAGCGATGTGAACTGGGTTTTACGAAACTCCGCAAGGCACCACCAATGGCGTTTGGACGCAACGCCGCCCACAGGCTGGGGTGACCGCTTTGTGTTGATGGGTGATTTGCGAAGAGCCCTTTTATCGACCCATGCAGGGCGCATGCGCGAATGGAGTGGTCAAGTTCATGCGCACTTTCCCGATGTCGACTTGGCGCAATTGGGGCCGCACCTGCCCATGACGGGCTCATTCTCAAAGGGCCAAGGCGCTCTGCGTTTGTGGGTCGACATTAAGCGCGGCGAGCTGTCCCGCGCCACCGCGGATGTGGTGCTGCAAGATGTATTGGCCAAGCTTGGCCCCGCCCTTGAGCCCCTGTCATTCAAGTCCATTGCTGGCCGGCTGAGCGCCCGCCAGCAAAACACGGGCTTTGATTTTTCTACCGAAGGCCTGGGCTTTGAAACTGCGGATGGCCTGCATTGGCCAGGGGGCAACCTTCATTTGCAGTACGCCGAGGCAACGGCCACCAGCCCAGCGCAAGGGCACTTTCAGGGTGACAAGCTTGATCTTCAAGCCTTGCGAAGCATTGCACTTCGGCTGCCCCTGCCCAGTGGGCTGCTTGAGCGATTAAAGAAGCAATCGGTGCAAGGCTTAGTCGAACAATTGAGCGTGCAATGGCAAGGTCAAGGCGACGCGGCCATCATCTTGCAAGCCTCTGGGAAGGGGCAGCATTTGAGTTTTGATGGCAGCTTGCCAGACTCGGCCGGCGCCGCTTTCCCGGGCCTTGAAGAGGCGGCGCTTTCGTTTGACATGACGCCCGCCGGGGGCAACTTGACACTGGCCATCGAGCGCGGCGCGGTGCGCTTAGGCGGGGTGTTCGAGGAGCCCCGCATTGGCGTGGACAGTTTGCAAGCGAGCATGAGTTGGAAGACTCAAAACGAAGTTCTCTCCGTGCCCCAGTGGCAGCTGAGCATGCGCAACCCCGACCTGACTGGCCAATGGCATGGCAGCTGGCGGCCCAGCCCCTTGGCGGGCAGTCTGGGCGTGTTGGATTTGCAAGGCACGATGGCCAAAGGCGACGCCACGCGCGTGCACCGCTACTTGCCTCTGAGCTTGCCTCAAAGCGTACGCCATTACGTGCGTGACAGCGTTCAAAAAGGCAGCCTGAGTCAATTCAGCGTCAAGCTCAAAGGCGACTTGCACCGCCTGCCCTTTGCCAACCCCAAGGAAGGCGAGTTTCTGATCGCGGGCAAAGTCCAAGATGCGCAATATGCCTACGTCCCTGCTCGCCCGCAAAACAGCGCCGAGCCCATGTGGCCCGCCTTGCAGGCCCTCAGTGGCAACTTGGTGTTTGACCGCTTGGCCATGCGCATGAGCAACGCCAGCGCCAAATGGGGCGGCGTGCCTTTCACTCAAATCAAAGCTGAAATTGCCAACTTGGCGCAAAACCCTGTGGTGGTGGTCAGCGGGGAGTCCAAGGCCAGCGCCAGCAGCGTGCTCAGCGAGGTGCAACGCTCGCCGGTCAGCCCCATGCTTGGCGACGCTTTGGCGCAAAGCAGCAGCAGCGGCTTGTTGACCACGCGACTGGGCTTGACCTTGCCGATTTTGGCCTTGGACAACTCGAAGGTTCAAGGCAACATCACACTGGCCAACAACGATGTGCGCTTTCAAGCCGGCACGCCGATGCTAGAAAAGGCGCAAGGCGTGGTCAACTTCACCGAGGCGGGCTTTTCTCTGAGCGGGGTGACTGCGCAACTGTTCGGTGGCCCCCTTCGCATAGAAGGCGGCACCCGAAGGCTCCCGCCGCGCAGCAGCGAGGCCTGGGTGCAATTGCGCGCGCAAGGGCAAGTCACGGCGCTGGGCCTGCGCCAAGCCAAAGAAATTCAAGGCCTGCCTGTCTTGGCCGAACACGCCAGTGGCAGCGCCGCTTACAGCGCCGTTTTGGGTTTCAAAAATGGGCACAGCGAGCTCTTGGTCAATAGCAATTTGCAAGGGCTGGCTTTGAGCTTGCCTGCGCCGCTGAATAAAAGTGCCGAAGAGTCGGTTGCTTTGCGGTTTGAGAGCGCCCCTCCAAGCGCGGCAGTGGGCAAGCCGGCAACCCCCCTGCGCGACCAAATTCAACTCGATTGGGGTCGCCACATTTCTGCCTTTTATCTGCGTGATATTTCTGCCGCGCAACCGCGTGTGATCCAAGGCCACTGGCGGGTAGGCGAGGCCTTGCCAGCCCCATCGACCATCCCTGAGACGGGGGTGAGCGCCTCATTGAGCCTGACCGGGCTGTCATTAGACGATTGGCTCCAAGCCATTGACCCACCCAAAACCAGTGCAGCCCCAGCCTTGTCTGTGCTGCATTCAGCGTGGCAAGACTATTTGCCAACGCGTGTCAACCTCCATGCGCGCGAGCTGACATTACAAAACCGCGCTTTGCACAACGTGGTGGTGGACGGCTCGCGCGATGGCTTGGTCTGGCGCGCCAACATGGCCGCCAATGAGTTCAGCGGCTACTTGGAATACAGGCAGCCCAGCAACAACAATGCAGGGCGTGTTTATGCGCGCTTGGCTCGCCTGAGTTTGCCGCCCTCTGCCGACCAAACCGTGGCCACCTTTTTGCAAGAGCCGCCCTTGGCGATTCCGGCCCTGGACATCGTGGTGGACGAGCTGGAGCTGCGCGGCAAAAAAATGGGGCGTGTTGAAATTGAAGCCGTCAATTCTGACAACAGCACGCTGCGAAATGCCCCAAGCCGCGAGTGGACACTGAACAAGCTCAATGTGACCGTGCCTGAAGCCAGCCTCAAAGCAAATGGACGCTGGCTGACCTCACGAGAGGGAGCCCACTTGGCCAGCACCGAGATGAATTTCAAACTTGATGTCAGCGACGCAGGCGAGCTGCTCAACCGCCTGGGCACCAAAGACGCGCTGCGGGCAGGCGGAGGAAAACTCGAGGGGAAAGTCTCTTGGAATGGCGCACCCTTGACCTTGCATTACCCCAGCATGACGGGGCACTTTAATGTCAACATGGGCCGGGGGCAGTTTTTGCAAGCCGACCCCGGTGTTGCCAAGTTGTTGGGCGTGCTCAGTTTGCAAGCCTTGCCAAGGCGCTTGCTGCTTGATTTTCGCGATGTCTTTAGCGCCGGTTTTTCTTTTGACACCGTGCGAGGCGATGTGACGATTGAAAAAGGCATGGCCAGCACGCGCAATTTGCAGATGAAGGGTGTCAATGCGGTAGTTCAAATGGAGGGCAGCTCTGATCTGGCCCGTGAAACACAAAATTTGCGCGTGGTGATTTTGCCGGAGGTTGACGCTGGCACGGCCTCTTTGGTGGCGGGCTTGGCGCTGAACCCTGCGATTGGCTTGAGCACGTTTTTGGCGCAATTGTTTTTGCGTCAACCCCTGATTCGTGCCAACTCTCAAGAATTTGTGATCGACGGCACGTGGCGTGAACCGCGCGTGACGAAAGCGGGTGCGACCCCCGCGGCGCCATGAGCCTGCGCTCGCTCGTGTGGCAACTGCCGCGCCGGGTCATGCGTTCGTTTTCAGATCGGCGAATTTCTTTGTGGGTGGCGCTGGTGCTGCTGCTATTGGCTTTGTTGGCCACCTTGGTGTGGTTGGCCGGTCGCTACGAGGCCAGTCAAGTTCAAGCCGAGTTGGAGCGTGGTGCCGCCGATGCCGTCAGTGACATCCGTTCTGGCCTGAGCCGCAACAATCAAGCGCTGCTAGCAGTACCGGCTTGGTCTGTTTCAGAAAAAAATTGGCAAATCCAAGCACAAAGTCTTTTGAGTCAAAACCGAGAGTGGTTGCGCATGGAGTGGCGCGACGCGCAAGGCCTCTTGCTGGCACACGAGAACTCGCCTTTGCGCGTACCGGCTTTTGACAACGCCACCCGTCAGAATGCGCTTGTCGAAATTCAACAGGCTTGCATGCGCGCTCAGCGCTTGAATGACGCTGCGTATTCCCGAAGTTATTTTCTACCTCAACCCAATGGCTTGGGCATGGAGGTCATGGAGTTGTGCCTGCCTATTTTGCGCGCCAATACCTTGCTGGGGTTCGCCGTGGTCTCCTACAGCTTGCAAGGTCTTTTGGCATCGCAATTGGGTGACACCTATGGCCGACGCAACCAAGTTTCATTCACCGAACCCGATGGCACGCGCTTGGCTATTTATGGTGAGCCCAAACGTGCCAACCGCTTGTTTCATGCGCAACAGTTGCTCGACTTGCCTGGCAACACCTTAGTGCTGCGCATCGACGGGCGCCGCGCCATACCGGACCTCTTCCCCAATGTGTTGACGGCTTTGGTGACGGCCATGTCGATAGCGCTGGTATCGGTACTGCTTTTGTTGGTCAAAGATTCACGGCGCAGGCTCAAGGCAGAGCGTGACCTGGCCGATGCACTGGCTTTTCGCAAAGCCATGGAAGACTCTCTGGTAACGGGCCTGCGCGCGCGCGATTTGCAAGGGCGCATCACTTACGTGAACCCGGCTTTTTGCCAAATGGTGGGGCTCACGCCAGCAGAACTGTTAGGCTGCAGCGCGCCCATGCCTTATTGGCCACCCGAGATGGCGGGCGAATACCAGCAGCGCCAAGCCGTTCGTTTGGCGGGCAATGCGCCCCCGCGCGAAGGCTTTGAATCGGTATTCATGCGCAAAGACGGCAGTCGCTTTTCAGTGCTCATCATTGAAGCCCCGCTGATCAATGTGCAGGGTCAGCAAACCGGTTGGATGAGTGCATTTTTAGACATGAGTGAGCAGCGCAAGGTTGAAGAGCTCTCACGTGCCAGTCAAGAGCGTTTGCAAGCCACCGCTCGCTTGGCCACGGTCGGTGAGATGGCCTCGCTTTTGAGCCACGAGTTGAACCAACCCTTGGCGGCCATTTCCAGTTACGCGGCAGGCTCCTTGAACTTGTTGAACGATGCCAGCCAACTGCAGCGCGAGCCGTTGCTGGGTAACCTACAGATGGCGTTGCAACGCATCGCCGAACAAGCCGGACGGGCGGGTAAAGTCATCAACAGCGTGCATGATTTCGTGCGCCGGCGTGACCAAAACCGACAAGCCATCGCACCCAGCGCATTGATCTCAGACATCATGCCCCTGGTGTTGTTGCAAGCGCGCAAATTGCAGGTGCGCGTAGAGACCCTTTTTGAAGAGCGCTTACCCCAGGTGCTGTGCGACCGCACCATGGTCGAGCAAGTGCTGCTGAATTTGGCGCGAAATGGCATGCAAGCGATGGACCACCCCACTTGCGCGCGGCGCGTGCTGACGCTGCAAGTGCGCCGCGCGGCATCGAACGTGACGCATGGCTGGATTGAGTTTTCCGTCATCGATGCTGGCATTGGCATTGCGCCTGAAGTTGCCAAGCAACTCTTCACGCCCTTTTTCACCACCAAAGACGAGGGCATGGGCCTGGGCTTGAGTTTATGCAGAACTGTGGTTGAGCAGCATGGTGGGCGCTTGGAGTTTTCGCCCCATACACCACGCGGCACCGTGTTTCGCTTTACCTTGCCCACGGCTTTGAATGCCTAATGTGCGGACGTAAAATCACGCCATGCAACCTGTTCACAATGCCTGCGTTTTCATCGTCGATGACGATGCCAGTGTGCGAGATGGCATGGCGTGGTTGCTGCGCTCTAGGCGCTTGATGAGCGCGTCTTTTGCCAGCGCCACGGCGTTTGAGGAAATGCTAGGCACGCGTGCAGAACAAGTCGGCACGCTGCCTTCTCAGCCCGGCTGCATCTTGCTCGATGTGCGCATGCCGGGGCAAAGCGGTTTGGTGTTGTTTGAAAAATTGGTGGCGTGCGGTTTGGCACACGCATGGCCCGTGATTTTTTTAACGGGTCACGCCGATGTGCCCACCGCTGTGGACAGCGTCAAGCGGGGCGCCTTTGATTTTTGTGAAAAACCTTTTTCAGACAACGCCTTGGTCGACCGTGTCGAGCAAGCACTGCTCTTGTCTCAAGAGCGTTTAGCAGCTCGCCAACAAAGCGCTGGGCGTAGCACACGCTTGGCCGAGTTAACCGATCGTGAGCGCGATGTCATGCATTTGGTGATTGAAGGCTTGCCCAACAAATTGATCGCCGATCAGCTTGAGATCAGCGTGCGCACGGTGGAGGTTCACCGCTCCCGGGTGTTTGAGAAAATGCAGGTCAAGTCGGCCGTTGAGTTGGCCAATTTACTGCATGACACGGGCACAATTTGATAAATTGTGTGTGCGCTATTTTTTTTCAGCGGTGTTGTCCTCGTCTTGTTTCGTTGCTGTTTTCAACTCGCCCTTTTGACGCCCTGCGAACATGGTCCACCAAACAATCAACAGCAGCACGAGCAGCGCCAACAAGGCTTCTAGCAAAATCAATCCCATGTACAAACTCCTAACAGGCTTGATTGTAGGAAGCTTGGTCGCCTGTAGCACGCCGCCGGTTCGCTCGCCGGTTGCTTTGCCCGCGCCACACGCGCCGGCCGGCGCGGCTGTACCCCCCGCGCCGGCCCAGGGCAGCGATGGCGCCCAAGCCCTGCCGCCACCGCGCGAACAAAGCAAAAGTCGCTGGGTTGCGGTGCAGTGGTCCGAGTTGCCCGGCTTAGAGCAAGATATCTTGAACCAAGCTTGGCCCGCATGGCTGCATAGCTGCTCCCGTCCCAACGCGATGTGGGCCGCGCTGTGCCAAGAAGTCAAGCTGCAGGCAGACAAACCCAACACCGAGCAAATGCAGTGGTTGATGCGCCGCTTTCAAGCCTTTCGTGTGGAGAGTTTGAGCGGCGTGCCAAAGGGCTTGCTGACTTCGTATTACGAACCTGTTTTAGAGGCCTCCCGCATCGCAAAGCCAGGCTTTTCAGTCCCGCTTTATGCACCCCCTGCAGGTTTGAAGGCGCGCTCTCCTTGGTACAGTCGCCAAGAAATGGAGCAACTGCCAGAAGCCAAAAAAGCCTTGCGCGGGCGTGAGATCGCTTTTGTGGCCGACCCCGTGGACGCCATGATCTTGCACATTCAAGGCTCTGGCCAGTTAATGCTCACAGAAGCCGACGGTTCGCGCAAACAAATTCGGCTGGCCTTTGCGGCCACCAACGAGCAGCCCTACCAGAGCATTGGACGCTGGTTGCTTGACCAAGGCTTGAGCCGTGATGCGACTTGGCCCGGGATCAAAGCATGGATCGCCCAAAACCCGCGCAGGCAAGGCGAATTGCTCTGGCGCAACCCCAGGGTGGTTTTTTTCAAAGAAGAGCCCCTGGGTGGCTTGGCGGCCTTGCATGGCCCCAAAGGCGCCCAAGGTGTGCCGCTGACCACGGGGCGCTCGATTGCCGTGGACCCGGGCAGCATTCCTTATGGCACGCCGGTCTGGCTGTTTTCCCAAGGTCCCCAAACCCAGCTGGCCCGATTGGTGCTGGCACAAGACACCGGAAGCGCGATCCAAGGCGCTGTGCGGGCTGACTACTTCGCTGGCTCGGGCGCGGCGGCCGGCGAGTTGGCCGGGCGTCTCAAACAAGACTTGCAATTATGGGTTTTGCTTCCCCGATAAGTCGCTTGGCTCTACACTGTGCGCAAGTCCTTTTGAAGATGGAACAAACTCATGAACGCACCCCTGTCTGAACATCTGCGCAAAGCGCTGGAATCGGTCACGCTGGACGACAAGTACAGCTTAAGCGCGGGACGCGCCTTCATGAGTGGCGTACAAGCCTTGGTCCGCCTGCCCATGCTGCAGCAACAGCGCGATGCGCTGCTTGGCAAACGCACCGCGGCCTTGATCAGCGGTTACCGCGGCTCCCCCCTGGGTGGCTACGACCAAGCCTTGTGGAAAGCCAAGCCGTACTTGCAAGCGCAAAACATCGTGTTCCAACCCGGCGTGAACGAAGAGTTGGCTGCCACCGCCTTGTGGGGCACGCAGCAAATGGGTTTCGCCCCTCCTGGAAGCAACAAGTTTGACGGCGTTTTTGGCATTTGGTACGGTAAAGGCCCGGGCGTGGACCGCTGCTCCGATGTCTTCAAGCACGCCAACATGGCCGGCACCACGCCTTGGGGGGGCGTGTTGGCCGTGGCTGGCGACGACCATGTGGCCAAAAGCTCCACGGCAGCGCACCAAAGCGACCACATTTTCAAAGCCTGCGGCTTGCCGGTGTTTTTCCCCGCCTCGGTTCAAGACATTTTGGATTTGGGCATTCACGCCATCGCCTTGAGCCGCTTTGCCGGCGTCTGGTCCGGCATGAAGACCATTCAAGAAATTGTCGAATCCAGCGCCAGCGCAGAAATTGACCCACATCGCGTGCAAATTGTTTTGCCCGAATTCGACATGCCCCCAGGCGGCGTGCACATTCGCTGGCCCGACCACGCGCTGGACCAAGAGGCGCGATTGTTTGACTTCAAGTGGTATGCGGCCTTGGCCTATATCCGCGCCAACCGCTTGAACCACAACGTGGTGCAAGGCCCCAACGATCGCTTTGGCATCATCGCCAGCGGCAAAGCCTTCAACGACACGCGCCAAGCCTTGCTCGATCTGGGCTTGGACGACGCCACCTGTCAGCGCCTTGGCATTCGGCTGCACAAAGTTGCGGTGGTCTGGCCGCTAGAGGCCCAAAGCACGCGCGAGTTTGCGCAAGGCTTGCAAGAGATTTTGGTGGTCGAGGAAAAACGCCAAATCATCGAATACCAACTCAAAGAAGAGCTCTACAACTTGCCCGATGCACTGCGTCCACGCATCGTTGGCAAGTTTGACGAGCTTGACGGCGACTTGGCTGGCGGCGAATGGTCCGTTCCCAACCCCAGCCAGCACACGCTGCTGCGCGCCAATGCCGACTTGACCCCGGCCCTGATTGCCAAAGCCCTGGCCAAACGGCTGAAAAAATTTGGGCTGGACGCAGACATCCTTGCGCGCATGGAGGCACACCTGGGCCTTTTGGAAAACAAGGAGCGTGCGCAAAACAGCTTGGTGCTCAACCCAGCGGTCGACCGCATGCCGTGGTTTTGCTCGGGCTGCCCTCACAACACCAGCACCAAAGTGCCTGAGGGCTCACGCGCCATGGCCGGTATCGGCTGCCATTTCATGAGCGTGTGGATGGACCGCAGCACCGTTGGCTTCACACAAATGGGCGGCGAAGGCACGCCTTGGATTGGCCAACAACACTTCAGCAATGAGACCCATGTTTTTGCCAACATTGGGGACGGTACCTATTTCCACAGCGGCATCTTGGCCATTCGCCAAAGCATCGCTGCCGGGGTGAACATCACCTACAAGATTTTGTACAACGACGCCGTTGCCATGACGGGCGGGCAGCAAGTGGGCGAGCGTCCTGAGGGTCACAGCGTGGTGCAAATTGCACAAAGCATGCGTGCCGAGGGCGCCGCGCTGATCAAGGTCGTGACCGATGAGCCCAGCAAATACGATGGTGTTGCGCTGGCCGAAGGCGTCACGGTGCATCACCGCGATTTACTCGATCATATTCAGCGCGAGATGCGCGAGATCAAGGGTTGCACGGTCATCATTTACGACCAAACCTGCGCCACCGAAAAACGCCGCCGCAGAAAAAGGGGCACGATGGTCGACCCAGCTGTGCGCGTGATGATCAATGAGTTGGTTTGCGAAGGCTGTGGGGACTGCGGCGTTCAGTCCAATTGTTTGTCGGTTGAGCCGCTTGAAACAGAGTTTGGGCGCAAGCGCGTGATCAATCAAAACACGTGCAACAAAGACACCAGTTGTTTGAAAGGGTTTTGCCCCAGTTTTGTCACCGTCGAAGGAGGTCAACTGAAAAAGAAAAGCAGCGCTCAACGCATTTCTTCATCCAGCTTGCCAGCTTTGCCCATGCCCACTTTGCCCACACTGTCTGGCGCTTATGGCGTGGTTGTGGCGGGTGTTGGCGGCACTGGCGTGATCACCATCGGACAGTTGCTGGGCATGGCCGCGCACTTGGACGGCATTGGCATCGTGACGCAAGACTCGGCCGGCTTGGCACAAAAAGGAGGCGCCACATGGAGCCATGTTTTGTTGGCTCCCTTGCAATCGGACATTCGCACTACCCGCGTTAACATGGCCGCAGCTGATTTGATTTTGGGCTGCGACCCCATTGTGACTGCAGGCAAAGAAACTTTGTCCAAAATGATCAGCGGGCGCACACATGTGGCATTGAATTCACACAGCTCACCCACTGCTGCTTTTGTTAAAAACACGATGTGGGAAAACCCTGCGCAAGAATGTGCTTCTTACATTGCACAAGCTGTCGGCCAAACCCAATTGGCTTGCATGGATGCAGACAATTTATCTACTCAATTGATGGGCGACACAATTTACATCAACCCCATGCTACTGGGTTATGCCTGGCAAAAAGGTTGGGTGCCTTTGACTTTAGAAGCTTTATTGCGCGCCATTGAATTGAACGCGGTAGCAGTTCAAAATAATTTAGCGGCCTTTGAGTGGGGCCGCCATGCAGCGCACCAATTGTCAGCCGTTCAAGCCTTGCTCAACCCTGGTCAAGTGATTGAATTTAAAAAGCGTGATCGATTGGAAGATTTGGTCTCTAAACGCGTTGCCTTTTTAACTTCTTATCAAAATGCAAGTTACGCACAAAGTTACGAAAATTTTGTCTTTCAAGTTCAAACCAAGGAAGTGGCATTGGGACAAACGCTTTTAAGCGAAACAGTGGCTCGAAACTTATTCAAATTAATGGCTTACAAAGACGAGTACGAAGTAGCTCGTTTGCACACTGAGCGCAGTTTCACCGAGCGTATTGAAAACATGTTTGAAGGCGACTTCAAAGTTCATTACCACTTAGCGCCTCCGTTGATTGCCAGGCGCAATGAAAAAGGCGAGTTGGTCAAACAAAAAATGAGTCCTCATCTGCGCTTTGGATTTGAAGTGTTGAAACACTTTAAATTTTTACGCGGCAGCGCCTTGGATATTTTTGGTGCATCGCACGAACGCCAAACCGAACGCGCTTTGATCCAAGAGTACCGCAGCAGTGTGGAATCTTTACTGTCTGGCTTAAAAACAGAAAACCACAGTTTGGCTGTCAAGGTCGCCAATATGCCAGAACAAATCAAAGGTTTTGGTCATGTCAAAGAGCGCCATTTGGCCGCTGTGCGCATGCAATGGCAACAAGCGATGACTCAATTCAAAGAAAAAGTTTGAGTAATTTGTTTTTCTCTATCTTCTTCTTATAGATAGATTAATACATAGTAGTAGTAGATAAGGGCTGCACCTGCTTGTGGATAAGTCCTTTTTTACGATAGAAATCAAGCCTCTTTTCGATTTGGATAACTGTGCACGACGCTGCATCACTGCTGTCGTTGAGAGTTGAACAACTTTGAAATATGGACAAGTGATGTGGATAAGTGGTGACTTGTTCCAAATCTTTCCACAAGTTTGTACTTTGACTTTTAAATTTTTTTCTATTTTTCAAAGTACCACTGGATGATACTTTTGGATACAAACCCAAGCATGCCAAACGCCAGTCCACCAAAAAGAACAAAGGTTCCAAATTTTCCAGCTTTTGACTCCCATGCCAGGTGACCAATGATGAAAAGCATGTAGAGAATAAAAGCGCTGATGCCAAAAGTTAAACCAAATTCAGCAATCTGCGCTTCTGTCAAACCAAACATCACATGGAGCCTGACGCAGTGATGTTTATATTTTTAGATGGTTTCATCAGGGGTGCATTTTGCCAAGGCCGCCGCCATGATGGCCACCATGTTCAAAGCCCATGCCACGTTGTTTCATGGCTTTGCTGGCATGTGCATCAAAAACTTTTTGTTGCTGTGGGTTCAATGTGGCATAAAAAGTTTTGGTGGCGCTCATGCGCGTGTTGATTTGTGCATCGCGTGCAGCTTTCATGGCCATCATTTTGTCAATGCGCTCAGGTGTGCTGAGTTTTTCCATTTCGTCATGGTTCAGGGGTGCAGGGCGAGTCATGGGGTTTTGAAAAGCAGATGCAAAAGTGGCCCAAGCCGCTTCTTGCCCTGTTTGCAATTGAAGAAACACTTTGAGCTCTTGCAGCCGTTTGGCATGGTGTTCTGCCTGTCTGGCTTGCATGTGACCCATGTGTTGTTCACCCATTTTGGGGTTCATCGTGCGCATTTCAATTTGCATTTGCATCGGAGGGCCGCCTTGCGGCATGACGAGCATGGGTGTGCCTTGGTTTTGGGCAAAGGCGTTCATGCTCAGGCCACAAGCGAGCAACAAGCCCAGACTCAAAAAACGGTTGTGTTTGATTTTCATTGGAGGTCCTATGTTGTTGACCCTCACGCGCAGTTGCGTTCAGGCAGACTGACAGTTTGAACGTGGCGTGTTTCAGCTTCTTGCCGCCTTTGTTATGAATTGTAAAGACCAGCCCTAAAATCGTTGACAGCTTGAACCAGCTCTTCTTGAGTGTTCATGACAAAAGGGCCATATTGAGCAATGGGCTCGTTTAAGGGTTTTCCTGCGATTATCAATACACGTGCTCCAGCTTGGCCCCGCAATTGAACGCCATGGCCCTCGTTGTTCAAAATAGCCATGCGGTGAAGGCCCACGTTGACCTGCTCATGGGCACTGATGACCGCTACGCTGGCGCGATAGACAAACACAAAGGCGTTGTGCGTGGGGTCTAAGGCTTGCTGAAATTCGCAGTTTTGATCGAAATGCAAGTCCAAATACAAGGGGTTGGTGGGATGTTCGGATGCGGATCTGTGCACCGCTCCTGTGATGCCGTGGCTTTGTCCGGAAATGACGCGCACCAAAAAGCCAGCATCGTCGCGGTACTCGGGGATGTTTGGGCTTTGTATGTCACGGTATGAAGGCGCGCACATTTTTTGATGCGAGGGCAGGTTCAACCAAAGCTGAAAACCCTCCATTACGCCACTTTCTTGCTCGGGCATTTCACTGTGAACCACGCCTTTGCCGGCGGTCATCCACTGCACGCCGCCGTTTTGCAGCAAGCCTTCGTGCCCGGCGCTGTCTTTGTGACGCATGCGCCCAGCAATCATGTAGGTCACTGTTTCAAAGCCGCGGTGGGGGTGGTCAGGAAAGCCGCCGCCATAGTCTTTGGGGTCGTCGCTGCCAAAGTTGTCCAGCATCAAAAAAGGGTCTAGCCGGCGCTGCTGGGCGCTGGTTAAAACGCGCGTGAGTTTGACCCCGTCGCCATCGCGCGTGGCTTGCCCGGCGATTTGCTGTTCTACGCGGCGGCCAATGAATTCAAGAGGTGTTTTGTGCATGCTCCACATGATGCCGTAGGCAAGAAATTTTTGCAGGCTTTTTCTTGATCTGCGTCATATTGGGAGCGTCTTGTTTCACGCAAACTCAAGAGCGGTGAAGGTCAAAAATGGATGTTTCATGAAAAAAAGAAGTTTGGAGATCATTCGCGACGAGCACGCGTCTCTGGCCGCGATGCTGCAGTCAATGCGCATGCTGGTGCAGCGCGGCCCGGCGCAAGATGCACCGCAATTTTTTGAGGTGCTGCGCTCGATGCTGTTCTACATTGACGAGTTTCCCGAGCAACTGCATCACCCCAAAGAGTCCAACCTCTTGTTTCCTAAAATTGCCAAGAAAGCGCCCCAACTCATGGGCGCCATTGACCGGCTCGAGCGCGATCACCTGCACAGCGAAAAAGCCGTGCGCCAGTTGCAGCATTTGCTGCTGGCGTGGGAGTTGGTGGGGGCCTCGCGGCGCAGCGCCTTCATGGATGCCTTTGAGCCCTATGTCGCGGCTTATTTGGAGCACATGCAGCTCGAGGAAAGCGTGATCTTGCCAGCCGCACAAGTGGCATTGAGTGATGAAGATTGGTTGGCCTTAGACCTGGCCTTTGATCAAAACGCCGACCCGCTCACAGGCAAGTACCCGCCAACGCAGGCGTATGAGCAACTTTTCAGGCGCATCGTGATGCACGCGCCCGCCCCGATCGGCTTGGGCTAAGGCAGGGGGGGGTAGTCGGTGTAGCCCTTTTCGTTGCCGCCGTAGAAGGTGCTGCGATCGGGTGTGTTCAAGGCGCTTGCTTGGCGCAGGCGCAGGGCCAAATCAGGGTTGGCGATGAAGGCTTTGCCAAAGGCGATCAAATCTGCGCCGTGGGCCAGCGCATGCTCGGCCAAGTCGCGGTCATAAGCGTTGTTGAGCATCCAGGCGCCCAGCCCGCCGGCTCGCTGGTAGGCCGCCTGCAGCGCGGCGTAATCAAAGGGCACATCGCCCTGCTGGTAATCGCGCGCAGCCCCGGTCGAGCCCTCGATGGTATGCACATACGCCAAGTGCAAAGGCGCGAGCAGTTGCGCCACGTGCTCGAACAAGGCTTGCGGGTGATCGTCACTGGCGTCGTTGGCCGGCGTTACGGGGGAGATGCGGATACCGCAACGCTCGCCGCCAATCTCCTCGCATACGGCCAGCATCACCTCCTGCAAAAAGCGCGCACGGTGGGCCATGCTGCCCCCATACGCGTCTTGTCGGTGGTTGCTGCCCGAGCGCAAAAACTGGTCTATCAAATAGCCGTTGGCTGCATGCACTTCGACCCCGTCAAAACCGGCTGATATGGCGTTGCGAGCGGCCCTTCGGTAGTCTGAAACGATGCCGGGTAACTCGTGGATTTCCAGGGCACGCGGCGCAGAAGTTGGGGCAAAGCTGGGCACGCCGTCTTGGATCAAGACCGTTTTGGTTTTGGCTGTGATGGCCGAGGGTGCGACCGGCGCTTGGCCACCTGGTTGTAGGCTGGTGTGCGAAACACGCCCTACATGCCACAGCTGCATCACGATCTTGCCGCCTTGTGCATGCACCGCTTGCGTGATGGGCTGCCAGGCCTGAATTTGCTCGGTGCTCCAAATGCCGGGGACATCGGCGTAACCTTGAGCTTGGTGGCTGATGGCGGTGGCTTCTGTGATGATCAAGCCTGCCCCAGTCAGGGGGTTGGCGCGTTGGCTGTAATACTTGGCCATCAGGGCGGTGGGCATGGCGCCAGGAGCGCGGTTGCGCGTCAGGGGCGCCATCACGATGCGCGAGGCCAAGGAAAGAGCACCAGCTTGGCAGGGGTCAAATAATGTTTTCATGGGCCTGAGCATAAAGTTTTTTGCATTGTCATGGACAATCGGCCTTGAAAATGTTTTCTTCACCCTTGACCCTGCCCCCCAGCCTTGGCCGCCTGATTTTTTTGACGGCATGCTTGTCTTTGGCGGCGGCTGTGGCCTTGGGCATCACTCGCTTTGCCTACGGCCTTTTGCTGCCCCCGATGCGCCAAGACTTGGCCTGGAGTTACACCTTGGCCGGCGCAATGAACACCATGAACGCGCTGGGGTATTTGGTGGGCGCCTTGCTCTGTCCTTGGGCATTGAGGCGGCTGGGGGCTTTGACGGTCTTGCTGGCAGGCGCTGGGTTGGCCACGGTCTTCATGGCCTTGACCGGATTTTTAACTGATTCAGGCTGGCTGTTTTTACAGCGCTTTGTGGCCGGCGTTTGCAGCGCCAGTGTGTTTGTGGCGGGCGGCTTGTTGGCTGCGCGCTTGGGCCTGCATCGGCCCGCGCAGTCGGGCTTGCTGCTGGGAATTTACTACGGGGGCACGGGCTGGGGCATTGCCTTGTCTGCGCTGGCGGTGCCCGCCTTGCTGGCGCTGGCGCAGGACTTGGAGCACCCCTGGGCGCTGGCTTGGTGGGGGCTGGGCTTAATGTGCCTCGTTCTCACAAGCCTTGTTTTTATGAATGTTAAGAGTTTGCGAGCGCTTACTTCAGAGCGCGGACCTGAGCTCGAAAATCAGCCCTCGCTGGCTGTGGATTGGCGAGCCTGGCGTGCTGCCTTACTGGGGTATGGGCTGTTTGGGTTGGGCTACATTGGTTACATGACCTTTGTCATTGCCTTGCTGGGCGAGCAGGGCACGGGGCCTGTCGGAATCACTTTTTTCTATACCGCTTTGGGCTTGTCGGTGGTGGCTTCCTCGCGCGTTTGGGCCGGCCTTTTGAACCACTACAAGGGCGGGCAAGCACTTGCCATTTTGAATGCTTTGCTGGGCTTGGCCACGCTCTTGCCGGCCTTGACTTCGGCGTGGCCGATGTTGCTGTTGTCTGGCATCTTGTTTGGTGGCGTGTTCTTGTCTTTGGTGGCCTCTACCACCGCCATGGTCAAGCACAACTTAGCCCCAGCGCAATGGGCCGCAGGGATCAGCGCTTTCACGGTGGTCTTTGCTGCGGGTCAAATCATGGGCCCGATGGTGGTGGGCTTGATTGCGGACGGCCCTTGGGGCTTGTCGGGTGGGCTGGTTTTTTCTGCTGCTGCTTTGTGCTTGGGTGCGGTCGCTGCGGCACGCCAAAAACCCTTGCAGTCGCTCTAGGCAAGTTAGGCCAAGGCCGCCTTAGACATCATGGCCGGGATTTTCGCGCTCGAGTTTGCGCAGCAGTGCGGGCCACACAAACGCACCACCCAAGCCGCCCGTTTGGACTTTCGTGGCCGCGCCTGTGCCATCGATAATTTGTTGACTCACCGGTATCAATGCCTTTGGCCCGGCTTGCCCTGACAGCGCGTCGACTTGGATGCGGCAGGTGTTCTCAAAGGTGTACATGGACAAAAAAGCATCGGCGATGGTTTTGCCGACAGTGAGCAAGCCATGGTTTTTGAGCATCAGAAAATTGGCCTGCCCCAAGTCGGCCTGCAAGCGCGGCTTTTCCTCGTCTTTGAACGCAACGCCCTCGTAATCATGGTAGGCCAAGGAGGCCAAGACAAACGTGCTTTGTTGGCTGATGGGCAAGATGCCATGCTGCTGAGCGCTCACGCCGACCCCGGCGCGGGTGTGCGTGTGAAGCACGCAGCCGGCATCGGGGCGTGCCTCATGCACGGCGCTGTGAATGACAAAGCCAGCCGGGTTGACGGGGTAGGGGTTGTCGCCAATTTTGTTGCACTGCATGTCGACTTTGACCAAGCTGGAGGCGGTGATCTCATCAAACATCAGGCCATAAGGGTTGATCAAAAACTCGTGCGTGCTGCCGCTCACGCTGGTGGGCAGTTTGGCGCTGATGTGGGTGAAGACCAGGTCCGTCCATCCGTACAAAGCGCTCAAGCGGTAACAGGCAGCGAGGGCGACACGCAGCTGCCATTCATCGGGGTGCACTTGGTCTTTCAGGCTGGGGGTTGTGGGGTGCATGTGGCGCTTTCCAAAGGGGTTGTTGGGGACAAGCCAAGAGCTTACAGATAAAATCAAGCTCTTGGCCCCAAGGCCTGCCAAGGCGCGGCAAGCGCCGGCCCTTTATTGTCAATGCACTGGTGACTTCATGCTTTACCCTGAACAGTTCGATGTGATCGTCGTTGGCGGAGGACACGCGGGCACCGAAGCGGCGCTGGCTTGCGCGCGCATGGGCTGCAAGACGCTTTTGCTGTCGCACAACATTGAGACGCTGGGGCAGATGAGTTGCAACCCCTCCATCGGCGGGATTGGCAAGGGGCACTTGGTCAAAGAGCTCGATGCGATGGGCGGCGCCATGGCGCTGGCCACCGACGAGGGCGGCATACAGTTTCGCATTTTGAACAGCTCCAAAGGCCCCGCCGTGCGTGCCACACGGGCTCAAGCAGATCGAATTTTGTACAAAGCCGCCATTCGCCGGCGACTGGAAAATCAAGAAAACCTGTGGCTTTTCCAACAAGCCGTAGACGACTTGTTGGTTGAGTCTGACGGGGTAGAAGACCGAGTCGTGGGCGCTGTGACGCAAGTGGGTGTTCGCTTTCGCTCCAAAACAGTGGTTTTAACAGCCGGCACTTTTTTAGACGGCAAGATCCACGTGGGCATGCAAAATTATGCGGCTGGCCGTGCGGGCGATCCGCCAGCGATCAGTTTGTCGGCACGCCTCAAAGAGCTCCAACTGCCGCAAGGCCGATTGAAAACAGGCACGCCGCCGCGCTTGGATGGCCGCAGCATCAACTTTAGCCAGTGCCTTGAGCAAGCAGGAGACGGCATGCCCCATGGGCACAATCCTGATGGGGGGGTGCCGGTTTTCAGCTTCATGGGCACTGCGGCCATGCACCCTGCACAAATGCCGTGTTGGATCACCCACACCAATGAGCGCACGCACGAGATCATTCGCTCAGGGTTTGACAGAAGCCCCATGTTCACCGGCAAAATTGAGGGCGTTGGCCCGCGCTATTGTCCCAGCGTGGAAGACAAAGTCAGCCGTTTTGCGGACAAGACCAGCCACCAGGTTTTTCTCGAGCCCGAGGGTTTGAGCACGCACGAGTATTACCCTAACGGCATCTCAACGAGCCTGCCTTTTGACATTCAATACGACTTGGTTCGTTCGATGAGAGGTTTGGAAAACGCCCACATTTTGCGGCCCGGCTACGCCATCGAGTATGACTACTTTGACCCCCGTGCTTTGAAGAGCAGTTTTGAAACGCGGCAGATAGGCGGGCTTTTCTTTGCAGGGCAAATCAATGGGACAACCGGTTATGAAGAGGCGGCCGCGCAAGGCTTGTTCGCCGGCATCAACGCGGCTCTTCAGTGCCGCGAGCGACTGGGGCAATCCAACAGCATGGGCGGCGCTTGGCTGCCATCGCGCGACCAAGCCTATCTTGGCGTGCTGGTAGACGACTTGATCACCAAGGGCGTGACCGAGCCCTATCGCATGTTCACCAGCAGGGCGGAGTATCGCTTGCAACTGCGTGAAGACAATGCCGACATGCGCCTGACCGACGTGGGGCGCCAGATGGGCTTGGTGGACGATGCACGCTGGGAGGCCTTTAGCCTAAAACAAGAGGCTGTTTCACGTGAAACACAGCGCTTGAAGACCACGTGGGTCAACCCGCGCAACTTGTTGGCCACAGAAGCCGAGCGTGTGCTGGGCAAGGCGGTGGAGCATGAGCACAACTTGTTTGACTTGTTGCGTCGGCCGGGGGTGAGCTACGCCTGCTTGATGAGCTTGGACGGCGGGCGATGGGCCACAGAAGCTGTTTCACGTGAAACATTGGGCGCCTTGTCGCCTTCGGTGATGGAGCAGGTCGAGATTGCAGCCAAATACTCCGGCTACATTGACCGGCAAAAAATCGAGGTCGAGCGGGCTTCGCATTTTGAAAACTTGCGCTTGCCCGAGGGCTTGGATTACATGCAAGTGGCGGCTTTGTCGATCGAGGCGCGCCAGAAATTGGCCAAGTACCGGCCTGAAACCTTGGGGCTGGCATCGCGGATCTCTGGCATTACCCCGGCCAGCATTTCCTTGCTCTTGATTCACTTGAAAAGGGCGGGCGCTCGTGGATTCAAGCCAGTCCAAGAGGTGGAAACCGCACCAACGCTGAAAGTGCCTGAAGAAAAAGACGGAAGCCTGGCGGCATGAGGCAGGCTTTTGACGACCAAGCGCCAGATGCCTTAAGGCGAGGCGTTGAAGCCCTGGGCTTGGTGGTCTCCAAGCAGCAGCAGCAGCAGTTGTTGGCCTACATGGCGTTGATTCAAAAGTGGAACAAGGTCTACAACCTGACCGCACTGCGCGAAGCGCCCGAAATTTTGACCCACCACGTGCTGGACAGCTTGTCTGTCATAGGCCCATTGCTGCGCCAGATCGAGGGCGGCGGTGGTGGTGGTGGTGGTGGTGGTCACAGCGCGGCCAGCAACACACGTGCTGTGCTGGAGGGTGCCGAGCAAGGCGCAGTGCGAAGCCTTGCCGCGCAGACGCAGACAGCATCGGCCCCTTCATCGGAATTTGCATTGCCTAGAGGGCAGGCACCAGGCGGCCAGCTGCAGCGGCCCCTGAAGTTGTTGGATGTGGGCTCTGGGGGCGGCTTGCCAGGTGTGGTGATTGCCATCTGCTGCCCAGACATTGCGGTCACCTGTGTGGATGCGGTTTCTAAAAAAGCAGCCTTTGTTCAGCAAGTTGCCGCCAGCTTGCAGCTGCCCAACTTGAAAGGCCTGCATGCTCGGGTTGAAACCCTTCAAGGCCCGTTCGATGTGATTTGCTCACGCGCTTTTGCCTCATTGGCAGACTTTGTGGCTTGGTCAGGCCAGGCCTTGGCGCAGGGCGGCATTTGGATGGCCATGAAGGGGCGCACACCGCAAGATGAGGTGGCCGTGCTGCCGCAGGCCTTTCAAGTGTTTCACGTGGAACAACTGCAAGTGCCAGGGCTGGATGCACAGCGCTGCGTGGTGTGGATGAAAAACACGCCCACCATGCAAGCTTAAAAAAACAAAATCAAACAGCGCGCCGCACGCAGGCCGGGCGCAACGCACAGGCCATTACACTTAAGGCCTGACTTGAAAGTTTGAAATGTTTGGAATTTCTGATTACGGCGCGTTCACAGCCGCTTTTGTACTGCTTTTGTTTCTACCTGGACCTGGTAACTTGGCTTTGATCACTTCAACCAGTCAAGGCGGCTTGGCTGGTGGGGTGGCCTCGGTGTTGGGTTTGTTGTTGGGCGACCAGATCTTGCTGTGGATGACGGTGGCCGGGGTGGCGGCGCTGCTCAAAACCTACCCAGATTTGTTCATGGCGCTGCAGTGGGTGGGCGCCGCGTATCTGGCTTGGTTAGGCGCCAGAATGGTTTTGGCCAAGGCCGGCGAGGGCCCCTCGATTCAAATCACGCCGGGTAAATATTTTCAGGAAACCATGTTCATCACCTTGCTCAACCCCAAGGCGATCATGTTTTACTTTGCATTTTTCCCCCAGTTCATTGACCCTGTGCAGCACCAAGGGTGGATCACTTTTGCGGTCATGGCGGTCACCATTGCGGTGCTGGGTTTTGTCTATTGCATGGGCGTGGTCGTGATCACGCACACCATGGCCCAGCGCATTCGGGCCAACCCCATTACCGCTGGTTTTTTGCAAAAAATCGCAGGCGTTTGCTTGATTGGTTTTGGCCTCAAGCTGGCTTTGAGCAAGTAATTATCCAGAAACACAACAAGGCACGGACATGGCTCAAATATTTTGTGTTGCCAATCAAAAAGGCGGCGTGGGAAAGACCACCTCGGCGGTGAACTTGGCAGCAGGCTTGGCCAAAGTGGGCCAACGCGTGTTGCTGGTTGACCTGGACCCACAAGGCAATGCGACCATGGGCTCAGGCGTGGACAAGCGCCAATTGAGCTTGAGCGTGTACGACGTTTTGCTCGAGTCGGCCAGTGTGAAAGAGGCCGCTATTTTTTCTGAAAAATGTGGCTATCACGTCTTGGGCGCCAACCGCGAGTTGGCCGGAGCAGAGGTTGAGTTGGTCGATGTGGAGCGGCGCGAAAAACGCTTGAAAGCCGCGCTGGCCGTGGTGGAGGATGAGTTTGATTTTGTCTTGATCGATTGCCCGCCCTCTTTGTCCATGCTGACCTTGAACGGCCTGTGTGCAGCGCATGGTGTGATCGTTCCCATGCAGTGCGAATACTTTGCTTTAGAGGGTTTGACGGACTTGGTCAATACCATCAAACAAGTGCACGCCAATTTGAACCCCGACTTGAAAATCATTGGCTTGCTGCGCGTGATGTTTGATCCGCGCATCACCTTGCAACAACAGGTCAGCGAACAGCTCAAAACACATTTTGGCAACAAAGTTTTCAACACCGTGATACCGCGCAATGTGCGCTTGGCCGAGGCGCCAAGCTACGGTTTGCCGGGCGTGGTGTTTGACCCGTCTGCCAAGGGCAGCCAAGCCTTTGTCGAATTCGCCAAAGAGTTGGTGCAGCGCATTCCAACTTTGTGAGTGCCAAGTTCAATGCAAATACAGCGCCATTCAAACCATGAGGCAATGCGAGAGGGCAAAGCAGAGATGAAAAAATCATTGAAAGAAAAAGATGGTCACTAAAAAACCAAAAGGCCTTGGCCGCGGGCTGGAAGCCTTGCTCGGACCCAAAGTGCATGACGAACCCAGCTCGCCCGAAGCGGTCGAGGCGGCGGCCAATCGCTTGCCCTCGCATTTGCCCTTGACGCACTTGGTGCCCGGCATGTACCAACCGCGCACGCGCATGGACGAGGGCGCTTTGTACGAATTGGCCGAGTCGATCAAGGCCCAAGGCATCATGCAGCCGATTTTGGTCAGGCGCTTAGGGCAAGGCCCAGACAGCGGCAAATACGAGATCATTGCCGGCGAGCGGCGCTTTCGTGCAGCGCGATTGGCCGGCTTGAGTGAGGTGCCTGTGCTGGTGCGCGATGTGCCCAACGAAGCCGCCGCTGCCATGGCCTTGATTGAAAATATGCAGCGCGAGGACTTGAACCCATTGGAAGAAGCCCAGGGTTTACAACGCTTGATCAAGGAGTTTGGCCTGACTCACGAAACGGCAGCCCAAGCTGTCGGGCGCTCGCGAAGTGCGGCCAGCAACTTATTGCGCTTGCTCAATTTGGCCGAACCGGTGCAAACCATGTTGATGGCCGGAGACATTGACATGGGCCACGCACGGGCACTTTTGTCGCTCGACAAAGCCGCGCAAATCACGGCCGGCAATCAAATCAGCGCTAAGAAAATGTCGGTGCGCGAGGCTGAGCGCTTGGTCAAAAAGATAGGCGCAGACTTTTCCTTGGTACAGCAAAAACCGAAAAAAGAAAAGTCGCGCGACATCCGCCGGGTGGAAGAAGAACTCTCAGACCACTTGATGGCGCAAGTGGAGGTGCGAATTAAAAAACGCGTCAAGCGCCACGGCCGCATTGAAGAGATGGGCGAGTTGTCAATTCAATTTGGTTCGCTCGAAGAACTCAACGGATTGATTGACAAACTCAGAGCGTGAAAATCTTTCCTGGGTTCATGATGTTCAAAGGGTCTAAGGCCTTCTTGAGCGTGCGCATCATGTTCACCGCACCTTCACCCGCTTCGGTCACCAGAAAGTCGATTTTGTGCAGGCCGATGCCGTGTTCGCCCGTGCAGGTGCCGCCCAAACGCAGGGCGCGGCTGACCAGTTTGTGGTTGAGGTCTTCGGCCACCTCGCGCTCGCGCGGCTCTTCGGGGTTGATCAAATAGCCGAAGTGAAAGTTGCCATCGCCCACGTGGCCAACCAAAAAATAGGGCAAGCCGCTGGCATCGGTCTCGGCAATCGAGTCGAGCAAGCAGTCGGCCAATTTGCTGATCGGCACGCAGGTGTCAGTGCTGATGGCGCGGCACCCTGGCCGGCTTTGCAGGGCTGAGAAGTAGGCGTTGTGGCGCGCTGCCCAAAGGCGTGTGCGCTCTTCGGGGGTGGTGGCCCACTCAAAGGCATTGCCGCCGTGCTCGTTGGCGATCTCTTGCACGGTTTGGGCTTGCTCTTGCACACCCGCAGGCGAGCCGTGGAACTCCATCAAGAGCATGGGCTCTTCGCGCAGGCTTAACTTTGCATGCTTGTTGACCATGCGCACGGTGTTGTGGTCGATCAACTCCACGCGCGCAATGGGCACGCCCATTTGGATCACTTGAATCACGGTTTGCACGGCCGCTGCAATGCTGGGAAAAGAGCAAGTGGCTGCAGAGATGGCTTCAGGCAAGGGGTACAAGCGCACCGTCACTTCCGTGATCACGCCCAAGGTGCCTTCGCTGCCCACAAACAATCGCGTCAAGTCATAACCGGCGCTGGATTTTTTGGCGCGGGTACCGGTGCGAATGACCTCGCCGCAGGCGGTCACCACTTCCAAGGCCAACACGTTCTCACGCATGGTGCCGTAGCGCACGGCGTTGGTGCCGCTGGCGCGGGTTGCGCTCATGCCGCCCAAGGTGGCATCGGCGCCGGGGTCGATCGGGAAAAACAAACCGGTGGACTTGATTTCTTCATTGACTTGCTTGCGCGTCACGCCCGGTTGCACGGTGACGGTGAGGTCTTCGGCGTTGATCGACAAGACCTTGTTCATGCGCGTCAAGTCGAGGCTGATGCCTCCTTGCACGGCCAACAGGTGGCCTTCCAAGGAGGAGCCTACGCCAAACGGGATCACCGGTACTTTGTATTGGCTGGCCAGGGCCACGGCATCAGAGACGTCTTGCGTACTTTCAGCAAAAACCACGGCTGACGGGGGCGTGACGGGGGCAAAGGCCGACTCGTCGCGGCCGTGCTGCTCGCGCACGACCAGCACGGTCGAGCAATTGGCGCCAAAGCGCGTTTTCAAGGCGTCCAAGAAAGCCTGCGGCACATCGCGGGCTTGAATCACGGGGGCCAAATGGGCGGGGCGGCTGGGTGCATTCATGGGGGTATCTCCAGAGATTGGATACTCGGGCTCAAACTGGTTCAAAATCGGAGTTTACGCTGTGATGCCATTTTTTGCATTCACGGCTGTGGCAAACCAATGCAGGAACACCACCATGGGCAAACGACTGACACAAATTGCCACCCGCACGGGTGACCAAGGCACGACCGGTTTGGGCAACAACCAACGGGTCTCTAAAAACAGCTTGCGCGTGCACGCCATGGGCGAGGTCGACGAGTTGAACTCGCACATCGGCGTGTTGCTGTGCGAAACCATGCCAGACGGGGTGCGTGATGTTTTGGTTGAAATGCAGCACCAATTGTTCAATTTGGGTGGAGAGTTGTCGATTCCAGGCTTTGAGTTGCTCAAGGCCGAGGCGGTTGCCGCGCTGGACCAAGCGCTGGAGCAGTACAACGCGCAGTTGCCCAAACTCGAGGAATTCATTTTGCCCGCAGGAACCCGCGCAGCAGCCTTGGCGCATGTGTGCCGAACGGTGGCCAGAAGGGCTGAGCGGGCCACCGTGGCCTTGGGCAACGAGGAAGCTTTGAACGCCGCGCCGCGCCAGTACTTGAACCGCTTGTCTGACTTGATGTTTGTGTTGGCGCGCGTTTTAAACCGCATGGATGGGGGCACCGATGTGTATTGGCAAAGCAAGCGGATCACGGACACCCAAGCAGCCCCGTGACTGTCGCCTAGGTGCATTCATTGGGGGTTTTCAGGGTGACAACTGCGCACGCGCGCTGATACCCTAGTGCACATGAATGCCAGCCCCCATCTCGCCCGCCTTGCCCAATTGCCCACAACAGCGCCCACAGGTGCACCTGCGCATGTGCCGCAGATTCGCTTGTATCAAAATTGGTTGAAAGAAACCCAAGGACTTGCGTTTGATTCGTACCATGATTTGTGGCAATGGTCGATCACGGATTTAGACGCGTTTTGGCAAAGCATTTGGGACTACTTTGATGTGCGCTCGCCCACACCGCACAGCGCCGTGCTGGCCCGCAACGCCATGCCTGGTGCTGTTTGGTTTCCCGGCGCGCAGGTCAACTACGCGCACCAAGTTTTAAGGCATGTGGAGGCAGCGCATGCTGCTGGTTTTCCTGCCGTGATCGCGTGCAATGAAAAAGGCCAGCAACAAGAACTCAGTTGGCCGGAGTTGAAGCGACAGGTGGCCTCGATGGCCTTGCATTTGAAGGCGCAAGGCTTGCAACCGGGCGATCGCGTGGCCGCCTATTTGCCCAATATTCCGCAAGCGATGGTGGCCTTTTTGGCCACCGTCAGCGTGGGCGGTGTGTGGAGTATTTGCGCGCCGGACATGGGCAGCATGGCCGTGCTCGATCGCTTCAAACAAATCGAGCCTAAGGTGCTGATCGTGTGTGACGGCGTGACCTATGGGGGGAAAGACCACGACCGCATGACCGTGGTGCAGGCCTTGAAAGATGCGCTGCCCACAGTTGAGCATGTGATCTTGCATGACAACTTAGGGCTTGCCGATTTGGCCAGCAATGAAGTTGCTGCGGCCGTGCGACTGTCTCAAACCACGGGGCATCACGGGCCAGAAGTCGATGCCTTTGAGCCGCTGTTTTTGCCCTTTGACCACCCGCTGTGGATTGTTTATTCAAGCGGCACCACCGGCTTGCCCAAACCCATCGTGCACGGCCATGGCGGCACCGTGATCGTGGCTTTGGCACTTAAAATTTTGCACAACGATGTGGGGTGCAGTTACCACTCCAACACGTGGGGCGAGCGGTTTCACTGGTACAGCTCTACCGGCTGGGTCATGTGGAACGCGCAAGTCGGCGGCCTGATGAACGGCTGCACTTGTGTGATCTACGACGGCAATCCTGGGGGCAGCAAAGACAACCCAGACTGGAGCACTTTGTGGCGGTTTGCTGCGCAAACGAAAGTCAGCTTCTTTGGTGCAGGCGCAGCGTTTTTTGTCAACTGCCAAAAAGCTGGCATCGATTTAAGCAAGTGTGGAGACTTGTCTTGCGTGCGCGCCCTGGGCACAACAGGCTCTCCGCTTTCGCCAGAAACCCAAAATTGGGGCACCGAACAATTCAAGCGCATTGCGGAACTTTCAAAACAAGAGGCGCCTGATATTTGGTGGTGCAACATCTCGGGCGGCACTGATTTTTGTGGCGCTTTCATCGGCGGTAATCGTGAGCTGCCACAAGAAGCCGGCGTGATGCAATGCCGCTTGCTTGGCTGCGCCGTGGAGGCTTGGAATGAGGCCGGAGAACCGGTGCATGGCGCGGTCGGTGAATTGGTTTGCGTGCAGCCCATCCCTTCCATGCCTTTGTACTTTTGGGGTGACAAAGACAACTCGCGCTACTTGGCCAGTTACTTTGAGATGTACCCGCCAGGCCATGGCCGCAAAGTGGGCGGGGGCAACGCAGGCCCTGAGATGGGCGGCGTGTGGCGCCACGGTGATTGGTTGCGCATAGGCGCTGCAGGCCAAGGCCGGCAAGGCGGCGAGGGCTGCGTGATCTATGGCAGGAGTGACGCCACCATCAACCGACATGGCTTGCGCATGGGCACCAGCGAGTTGTACAGCGCCGTGGAGGCTTTGCCCGAAGTGGTCGACAGCATGGTGGTGGATTTGGAGTACTTAGGACGCGAGAGTTACATGCCTTTGTTTGTGGTGCTGCGTCAAGGGCTGAGCTTGAATGATGCGATCAAAGCCAGCTTGAACAATGCCATCAAAACCGCTTTGAGTCCGCGCTTTATTCCCAATGAAATTTTTCAAGTGGCAGAAATCCCGCGCACCTTGTCGGGCAAGAAACAAGAGTTGCCGATTAAAAAATTGATGTTGGGCCAGCCGCTTGAAAAAGTGGTCAATCAAGAGGCCATGGCCAACCCCGATTGCTTGGCTTGGTATGTGGCCCTGGCCAAGGCGCACCTGGCCAAAGCGGCTTGATCAGTTCTTGTGTAAATCGGCGTTCAAGCTGCCCCAGCTTTCGGTGCGGGGGATGGCTTGCACCGCGCCGGTTTGTGAGTCGCGGCGATACAAGATGCCGTTTTGCCCAGACAACTCGCGGGCTTTGAGAACTGTGCCATCGGGCATTTTCACGCGCGTGCCGCCCGTGATGTAGCAGCCCGCCTCGACGATGCAGTCGTCGCCCAAAGAAATGCCAAGCCCTGAGTTGGCGCCGAGCAAGCAGCGCTTGCCAACTGAGATCACTTCTTTGCCGCCGCCCGACAAGGTGCCCATGATGGAGGCACCCCCGCCCACATCACTTTGGTCGTCGACCACAACGCCTGCGCTGATGCGTCCCTCCACCATGGAGGCGCCCAAGGTGCCTGCGTTGAAGTTGCAAAAGCCTTCGTGCATGACGGTGGTGCCTGCGGCCAAATGCGCGCCCAGGCGCACGCGGTCTACGTTGGCAATGCGCACGCCAGAGGGCACAACGTAGTCGGTCATGTACGGAATTTTGTCAACTGCTTTGACATCCAAGAGCGTGCGCGCGGCACGCGCACGCAGCCTGGCCCCTTGCACTTGGTCCAGTGGGCAAGGGCCCATGGAGGTCCAAGCTACGTTGGCGAGCAAACCAAACATGCCGGTCAAATTGGCTTGGTGCGGCTGGATCAACCGGTGGCTGAGCAAATGCAGGCGCAAGAACACATCGTGCGCGTCTTGGGGCGCCTGGGCCAAGCTGGCGATGCAGGTTTGAACGGCCACCACGTTGACGCCGCGCAGGGCGCAAGGCCCCAAGGCAGGCACAAAAGCTGCGCCCAAGGCGCTGCTCGCTTGCGCATCCGTCAAAACCTCTGTGCCAGAAGTGGCAAGGCCATCGGTCAAGGTGGGTGCGGGGTACCAAGTGTCAAGCACCGTGCCGTCGCTGGACAGGGTGGCCAAGCCGCAAGCTTGTGCGCTGCGGGTGATGAAAGGAGGGGTTTGCATAGAAAAGCTCCGCTAAGACCATGCGCACGCGCATGAAGGCAAAAATAAAACCGTGATTATCAGTCCAGTTCTGCCAGCGCGATGCGGTGACGTTGGAGAACTTGGCCTGCGCTGCCCTTGAGGGTCAGCGCAATGTGGCGAGCGGGCCAGTCCAGCTCGACCAGCGCGAAGTGGTTTTGTGTGACGAGCTCGCCCATGCGGTTAGGGCCCGCCTCACTTGCACCGGCCCAAGCGTGTGTCATGCCACTGGAGGTCAATTCAAACAGTGGGTAATGCTTGGCGCGTTCGTGGCGGTAAAGCGCGCCAATGTGCCGGTCGCCTGAGAGAAACACCACGCCCTTGGCTTGTGTGCGCTCAATCAAATCGAGCAAACGCGACTGCTCAGCTGGAAAGTTGGCCCAGCCCTCCCAGCCGTGGCCTTGCACAATCACCTGCACCCCAGAGACGATCAAGCGCAGATCGGCGCTTTGCAAAAGTTGCGCTTCCAGCCAGCGCCATTGGTCAGGCCCGAGCATGGTTTTGGCGGGGTTGGGGTCGGGCAGGTAGCGCTCTTTGCCCGGGGCGTCGCGCTGATCGGTGACGCGCAACTTGGAGCGAAACCAGCGCTCATCGAGCAAGATCACTTGGACCTGCTGGCCAGGCGGGCCAAAAATTTGGGCGTGGTACAAGCCCTCGCGTGCGCGCCGCGGATCGTCTTGCCGCAGTTTCCAAAAATCCATGAAAGCTTGTTTGGACGCGAGTTTGTGCGGGAAATCTGCGCCGCCATCGTTCAGGCCAAAATCATGGTCGTCCCAAATGGCCAGGTGCGCCACCGTTTGGCGCAGCCGCGCAAAGCCCGGCTGTGCCGCCTGCGTGCTGTAGGCCTTTTGCAGATTGTCCAACAGCCAAGGCTGGGTGCTGGCATACACAGTGTCCCCGCCAAAAATGAACAAATCGGGCCGGCCGGCCAAGATCGCGTCCCAGATCGGCTGAGCTTTTTTCTGGTCTATGCACGATCCAAAGGCAATTTGGGTAAGCCTTGCGGGCCAAGGCGGCAAGGCGCTGTTGTCCTGCAGTCCTGCGCCTGGCAGCGCGGGCCCTTGCACAGGCACTGCGCAGCTTGGCAGGCTGCTGGCCAGCGCTGCAGCGCTGACGGCATGGAGAAGTGTTCTACGGTCCATCGGCAGACTCTTTTAAAAGAAGAAAATCAAGTCAAGTCAGGCAAGACGATTGCTGCCAAGTATGGCATGCCAACACGCCAATAGGGTCCAAAGAGCAGGGGCCAAAAGTACGGACAGACAGAGCGACTGTTTTATGACTGGCGAGTCTGAAATGCGACAGGCAGGCTAAAATCAGGCCATGCCCCTGAACGCGCCTGAACCCGTTAAAAAATCTTTCAAACTCCAAATGCTGCAAGCGCGCGAGGTCGCGATCACCCGCGCGGTGAACCGCTTGTTGGCAGAAAAAGGGTTTGATGCCATGACGGTGGACGAAGTGGCCGCCGAAGTGGGCATTGCCAAAGCCAGTCTGTACAAGCACTTCAGCAGCAAAGAGGCCTTGGCCTGCGCGGCCATGGTGCAGGCCATGCAAAGGGCGCAAGAGTTTATTTGCGGTTTAGAAAGCGGTGATGCACAGCTTCTGGCAAGCACGGCGCTGGCCAAACTACAAGCCCTCACGCGCTGGACGCTGGGGCTCAAACTGAGCGGGCAAATGCCGTCTTTGCCGAGTCAAAATTCCAGCCTGCGCGCAAGCTTGATGGCCAGTCGGCCCTACATGGATGCGCTGATGCAAGTGAGCGAAATTTTGGGGACGTGGGTTGTCAAAGCCCAAGCCGAAGGCCAAGTCAATCCGAACTTGCCACCTGTGGCGGTGCTCTACACTTTGTATGCGCGCGCATGCGACCCGGTGCTGGAGTTTTTGAAAATGAGTCAACTGCACACCGATGAAGAAATCATGGACATCGTGATGGCCACCTGTTTTGAAGGCTTGAACGCACGCTGAACGCGGCAAGCCCCCGTTGTCCTTTTTAAGGCTCAAGCCAATGAAAAACCCCCTCCAACCTGGCGCGTGGCCATCCCCTTTGTCTGCGCAGTTGTTGGCCCAAGCCGGCAGCGCGCTCATGTGGTCGCAGCCCATGGGAGACGATGTCTGGTGGGACGAAGTTCGGCCACACCAAGCAGGACGAACTGCCATCGTCAGCCGTCAGCAGGGTGATATTTTGAACGCGCCTTGGAGCGCCAGGAGTCAGGTGCACGAGTACGGCGGCATCAGCTGGTTGGGCCTGATTCGTCAGGGCCAACAGATGCTGGCCTTTGTCAACAAAGACGATCAGCGCATCTACATCACGGCGCCCAAAGGGGAGCCGCGGGCTTTGAGCCCGCAAGCCCCGCCGGGGCAAAGCCATCGCTACATCGACATGATTTCTGTGGGCGATGAAATTTGGTGCATCCGAGAAAGGCACGAGGAGGGCCGTGTCTCGCGTGATCTTGTGGCGATCAGCGATGCGGGGTTTCGCAGCTTAGAGGCCGCTTCACATTTTTATGCGCACCCACGGCTCTCGCCCGATGGCCGACATTTGTCTTGGATTGCATGGGAGCATCCGCAGATGCCGTGGGACGGCACCGAAGTGCGTGTGGCCGATGTGCATGACGGCAAACTCTCCAATGTGCGCGCGCTGGCCGGCGGCTTGCAAGAGTCGTGTCTTTGCCCCGAGTGGGGGCCAGGCAATGTGCTTTACTACATCTGCGACAAAAGTGGTTGGTGGAATCTTTGGCAAGTGAATTTGCAAGGTCAGCAAAGCCATGTGATAGACGAGGCCAGCGAGTGGGGCTTCCCACTGTGGCAATTGGGCATGCGCGCCATCACGGTGTTAGAGGACGGCCAGATCATCTCGGTTCACGGCCCGGTGGCGGCGCGAAAAATAGTGCGGGTTGATCCAGTCAAGCGCAGCATGCAAGAGCTGGGGTCAGACTTGACGGAGTTCAAGCCCTCGATCAGCGCTGGGCGCGGCAAAGCCTACGCGGTGGGCGCCAGCGGCTCGGTGATTTCACAATTGCTGGAGATTGATGTGGCGACCTGGAAGATCAGCGCAGTCATCTCGTCCATTGGCGCGCCCGTTGATATGGCGTACTTTCCAACGCCGCACGAAATCAAAGCATTGCGAAGCGATGGTCGTGAAGTGTTTGCCATTTTGCATCCTGCGCATCACCCTGATTTGGAGCCTTCAGAAAAGCCGCCGTTGATGGTGGTGGTGCATGGTGGGCCAACGGCCAACTCATCTGCCGCACTGTCGATGAAATATGCCTACTTCACCTCGCGCGGGATCTCGGTGGTGGATGTCAACTACGGGGGCTCAACCGGCTATGGCCGCGCTTATCGCAATTTGTTACAAGGCCAATGGGGCATTGTGGACCGTGAGGATGTGTTGGCTGTGGTGGACGCGCTCATTGCCCAAGGCACTTGCGACAAAGACAAAGTGTTGATTCGTGGGGGCAGCGCCGGGGGCTTCACCGTGCTCAATGTGCTGGTCAACAGTCAGCGTTTTGCAGCGGGTGCTTCTTATTACGGCGTGGCCGATTGCAGCGCGCTGGCCGCTGACACACATGACTTTGAGTCGCGTTATTTGGACGCCATGATCGGCGCCTACCCGCAAGAAAAAGCGCTGTACCAAGAGCGCTCACCGCTGACGCATGTGGCGCGCTTGAGCTCGCCCTTGATCCTCTTTCAAGGCTTGGAGGACAAGGTGGTGCCCCCTTCACAATCAGAAGCCTTTCGCGATGCGTGCGCGGCCAAAGGCCTCAAGCATGCGTACATCGCTTACGCGGGCGAGGGGCACGGTTTTCGGCAAGCCGCCACCATCGTCTCTTCACTCGAAGCAGAGCTGAAGTTTTATGGTGAAGTGCTGGGCTTTGTGCCACATCTCTAGGGTGAATGTCAGCGCAAAAAGACGAGCACAAAATGCGCGCTGAAAAAAATTCAATAGCAACTCAAAGTGTCAAAGTCAGTTGCGGCTGGAATGCGGCCTGCTCGTTTTTGCGCGCGTAGCCCAAAGGGTTGGCCACCACGCGGCATGCGCCCGCATGGTAATCATGCGCGCAGTGCAAGTGGCCATGCAGCCACAACTGCGCGTGCACCAGCAAGTCATCCAAGGCGTTGCAAAACCCTGCGGTGCCCGGCGTGCGGCCATAGCGCGGATCGGCGCTTTGCAAGCTGGGCGCAAAGTGCGTGACCACCACCGTGGCGCCCTCAAAAGTTTGGGCCAAAGCCGCACGCAACCAAGCTTGATCTTCAAGCGCTTGGGCTTTGACGGCGCCGGATAAAAATGGCAAGCCATGTCGATGCGTGCCGGTTTTGCGCAAATAAAAATCAGCCGCGCGCTGTGCTTTCTCGCGTGCTTTGAGTTGCAGCGTCAAGGGCCCCGTCAGTGGCACGAGCGCCTCGAAGTCGCTCCACAAGGTGCAACCGACAAAGCGCACGCCATTTAAAATTTCGCTGCGCCGGTGCAGCCAATGAATGTGCAAACGTTCACACGTCTGGCGCAGTCGCGCATGGGCCAGGTCGAAGTCCAAGCCGTCATACTCATGGTTGCCGGGCACATAAAAAACAGGCACCGGCCACGCCGCCAAATCTGCGCGAGGTGAGAAGCGCGCCAAGCCAAAATCCGTGTCATGCTGGTCCAGCAAGCAAGAGCCGGTTTGATACGAACCAATGTCACCGGCCAATATCAGCACATCTGCATCCGGCGCTGGCGAGGGCGCAAAGTGGGGGTGCGTTTCTAAATGCAAATCGGACAAGAGCTGAATTTTCATGCGCGTGATTTGGTGTTGGCATGGGCCGAGCGCGTTGGCACAGAGGAGCGAAAAACCTCGTTTGCGATGTTGAGTAAAACCTCGCGCAACCAAAGATGATCGCTTTGCATGTGCTTACGCCGGTGCCACAGAGCTTCAACGTGCACCGGCTGCACATCAAATGGAAGCTCACACAAAAACAATTCATGCGCCATGCCGGTGGTGGGCACAAAGTGTTTGGGTAAAACGGTCAGCAGGTCGGAGTTGACCACCATGCGCCCCGCAGTGAAAAATTGATTCACCGTCATGACCACACGCCGCTCGCGACCCAGGGAGGCCAAAGCCTCGTCCACAAATCCAAATGGACGGCCCGAGAAACTCACCAGCAAATGGCGCGCAGCGCAATAGGCCTCGATGTCAATGGGTTTTTTTGCCAATGGGTGACCGCGGCGCATCACGCACACGTACTCGCCGTCATACAAACGTTGATGCTCAAAGGCAATGGCTTCACCCGCTTGTGCTTTGGCGGTCAGGTCGGCCAGCACGGCAGGAAAGTAACCCAGAGCCATGTCGGCCAAACCCTCTTCGAGCATGTGCCGCGGGTCGCGCGTGGTCAAGGGCATCACGCGCACGGAGATGCCCGGGGCTTGGTGCTCAAGCTGTTCGGCCAGGCCGCCCATCAACTCGGCCGCTGTGGCATCGGCCATGGCCAGCACAAAGGCGTTGCGCGCGTGTGCGGGAGCAAAGTGTTGAGGCACCAACGCGACTTGCAGTTGGCGCAAGGCCTCACGAACACTGGGCCACAAAGTTTCTGCAAAGGGTGTGGGCGCAATGCCGTGCCCTTCGCGGCGAACCAACTCATCGCCCAAGGCCTCTCGCAATCGGCGCAGTGAGTTGCTCACGGCGGGCTGGGTGATCGAGAGGTTGCGCGCGGCGCGGGTCAAGCTTTTCTCGGCCATGACTTCGTCAAAGACCCGAAGTAAATTCAAGTCCAGCGTCCGAAAATTGGTGTGAATGGCTTCAATCATCACTGTTATGAATGGTTGGCATCATGAATATAAAGTTGAATCACACCAGAGTAAACCCTAATATACGTCCATGGTCAAGAAGAAAGTGAATGTTTCACCCAAGCTCAAGACCCCTGAATAAGGAACGCACCATGAACCGTAGTTTTGTACACCTTGAGTACCCTTTGTCTCACCCTGGCGTGGACCGGGCAGAGCAAGCCGTGGCCAGCCTGCAAAGCCTGCGCGCAAACTTCAGCGCGACACGCACTTTAGCCGCCTTTCTGTTGGCTTCTGTGGTCTCGATTTTTGTGGTGGTTGCAGATCAAATGATGGACACGTGGGCGGATGGTCATTGGATGGCCGCCTGGGTCGCGCTTTGGGCCGTTGCCTTTGCGGCTTTGGGCTTGTTCTCTGGCGTCAGCAAAGACTTGGCTTTCAAAACTAAAACATCCCTTGACGCTTGGGCTGTACGCATGTCGCAGCGCCGCTCGGACGAGCGCATGTGGGCGATTGCGCAAACCGACCCCCGCTTGATGGCTGATTTGCAAACCGCGATGACACACAGTGAAGGCGAAGTTGCCTTGGGTCAGGAAGCCTCGTATCGGCGTATTTCACGCATGCTGCGTACACAGCAAAACTGTATTTGATCGCAAGTCCTGCGCTCAGGCCCAGCAAAAGCCTCCTGCGGGAGGCTTTTTGTTGGGGGGTCTCACGAGCCCTTGGCCGCTGTTTGCGAAGCCCAATAAATGCCGGGCAAGATCAAACAAGCCCCCACCCCATGGTGCCACCCCAAAGACTCTCCAAGCACTGCCCAAGCGAGTACGCCGCCGAACAAAGGCCCTAAATACAAACTGGCGGCAATGCGACTGGCACCCAAGATTTTTTGTGCGTAAGCGTAAGATAAGTAAGCGCCCACACCTGGAAAAATGGCTGCCAACACGACCAAACTGGAGGCCTGCCAAGTCCATGCGGGCGCCGCAGTGAGTAACCATTCCCACGCGGCAAAAGGCAAAAGCACCGCACTGCCAAACAAGCAAGTCGCAGCCAAACGTGCGCGCGGGCTCAGGGGACTTGCCCATTTTTTCAGCAGCAAAGCATAGGCCGCCCAACATGCGGTGGCCACCATGATCAAGCCATCGCCCAGAACCCAGGTGACCTCCGACAAAGCCGCCCATTGGCCTTTGACGACCACATGCATCACGCCGGTCAAGGCCAGCAGCACCCCACCGGTTTGGCGCCAGCTGAAAGATTCTTTGAGCCAAAAAACCGCGCCCACCGCAATCAAAACCGGAGCGGCTGCATAGATCAAAGCAATGTTCATGGCACTGGTGGTTTGTGCGCCCCAGTAGACCCAGGCGCCGCACATCAGCATGCCCAAGCTGCCCAGCACCACATATTCACGCCAAGCGCGCAAAATTGAATCACGTTCGCGCCACAGCTCATGGCGCGAGAGTACGGCCAAGATCAGGCCCGCTAAAAACCACCGGCCTAGCGCCAACACATGCGGCGTGATAAAGCCCGGCGCAATGCGGGCGATCAAATAATTCACAGACCACAAAGCCGGCGTGATCCACAGCAATGCTTGCGCCAGTTGCTGGCGCGACTCGGTGGAGGTCCTCAGACTTGTGCCAAGCGCTGCTCCAGCGCGGCCTTGGTCTCTAGCAATGCTTTGGGCAGTCTGTGCGCCAATTGCTCAAAGTGCGTGCTGTGCAATTGAAGCTCTTGTTGCCAGGCGGCTTTGTCAATGCTGGTGACTGTGTTGAACTCGGCCGCACTGAAGCTCAAGCCGGCCCAGCTGATTTCATCGTACGTGGGGGCAAAGCCGAACATGGTTTCATGCGCTTTGGCTTTGCCTTCGATGCGGTCGATCATCCACTTGAGCACGCGCATGTTCTCGCCGTAGCCGGGCCAAACAAATTTGCCAGAAGCGTCTTTGCGAAACCAGTTGACGCAAAAGATGCTGGGCACGGTATGGCCAGAGGCTTTGACGCGCTCACCCATTTCGAGCCAGTGGGCAAAATAGTCGCTCATGTTGTAGCCGCAAAACGGCAGCATGGCAAAAGGATCGCGGCGCACCACGCCTTGCGCGCCGGTGGCCGCTGCGGTGGTCTCGGACCCCATGGTCGCGGCCATGTAAACGCCCTCGGTCCAACTGCGCGCTTGGGTCACCAAGGGCACGGTGCTTGAGCGGCGGCCACCAAAAATAAAGGCGTCGATGGGCACGCCAGCAGCGTCGTCCCACGCGGGGTCTAAGGCGGGGTTGTTGATGGCGCTGACCGTGAAGCGGGCATTGGGGTGGGCGGCTTTGGCGCCGGTGTCTTTGGCAATTTGCGGGGTCCAGTCCTTGCCTTGCCAGTCGATCAAGTGGCCGGGCAATGTGCCTGAGTCTTTTTCCATGCCTTCCCACCAGACGTCGCCCTCGTCGGTCAAGGCCACGTTGGTGAAGATCACGTTCTTGTCCAAACTGGCCATGCAGTTGGGGTTGGTGTGGTAATTGGTGCCGGGGGCCACGCCGAAGTAGCCCGCCTCCGGGTTGATGGCAACCATGCTGCCATCGGGTTGGGGCTTGATCCAAGCGATGTCGTCGCCAATGGTGGTGACCTTCCAGCCCTCAAAGCCTGCGGGCGGCACCAACATGGAGAAGTTGGTTTTGCCGCAAGCGCTTGGGAATGCCGCAGCCACATGGTATTTCTTGCCTTGGGGGTTGGTCACGCCCAAGATCAGCATGTGCTCGGCCAACCAGCCTTGCTCGCGGCCCATGTTGGAAGCAATGCGTAAAGCAAAGCACTTTTTGCCCAGCAATGCGTTGCCGCCGTAGCCTGAACCGTAGGACCAAATTTCGCGTGTCTCAGGGTAGTGAACGATGTATTTGACGCTGGGGTTGCAAGGCCAAGCGCTGGTGTCTTTCGCGCCGCCGACCAAGGGGGCGCCCACCGAGTGCATGCAAGGAACAAAGGCGCCGTCTTTGCCCAATACATCAAACACGGCTTTGCCCATGCGGGTCATGAGTTTTTGATTCACCGCCACGTAAGCGCTGTCGGTCAACTCAATCCCAATGTGGGAGATGTGCGAGCCCAATGGCCCCATAGAGAAGGGCACAACGTACATCGTGCGGCCTTGCATACAGCCCTCAAACAAGGGCTGCATGGTTTTGCGCATCTCGGCCGGGGCCATCCAGTTGTTGGTGGGGCCTGCGTCTTCTTTTTGGGCTGAGCAAATGTAGGTTCGGTCTTCCACGCGCGCCACATCGGAGGGGTCCGAGCAGGCCAAAAAGCTGCCGGGGCGCTTGGCTGGGTTGAGCCTTTTAAAGGTGCCGCTGTCTACCAAGTCTTGGCACAAGCGGGCGTATTCTTCATCGGAGCCGTCACACCAATAGACTTGGGCAGGTTTGCACAAGGCGGCCATGTCGGCCACCCAAGCCAGCAACTTGGTGTGTTGGACATAGGCTGGGGTGTTCAAGGACAAGCCTTGCATCACGGGTGAATTCATGGGAGGGGCTCCAAGGTTTTAAAATCGTTTTTTGAAAACCTTGCAAGGCGTTTTCAGAAAACGACGAGCCCGCCCGACGACCAAGCGTTTCAGCTTGTAACCGCGTCGTAACCCATGGCTAATTTTAAGGACGCTGGGCAAGCAGTGGGGCCAGATTGCCCAAAGATCTATGCAAAACTTGCATAAAGTCAAGACCAAGGCATCCATGAAAAACCCGCATTCAAGCGGGTTGGGTCAGGATGCAAATTGCAGGGCGAGCCCCTGCCCATCAATCAGGCCATGAACACTGCAATAAAAGCCAACAAGAAAATCAAAACCGCGCCGGCCACGGGGATCACGACGGGAATATGTTTGACCACGCCTTCAACGGGGTCTTGGCTGGCGTGTGTATCGTTGTGTGCTGACATGGGAGAACCTTAATAAGTACAGCTGGGTATTTTAACCAAGACAGCGGGCTTGTCTAATTTGCAGCTTGCGCCGGGGTTGTTTGCGCCACGCGGCAGACATCGAGCACTTGTTGGCCGTAGGCCTGCAATTTTTTAACGCCCAAGCCGCTGATGCCTTGCAAGTCGTCCAAAGACTGCGGCGCGTGGCTGGCAATGGACGCCAAGGTCGCGTCATGAAAGATCACATAGGCCGGCAAATTGTGCTCACTTGCAACTTGCGCACGCCAAGCTTTGAGGTTGATGTACCTGACCAAGGCGTCTTGCCCCAAATTGGCCGCTGCGGGGCCCGGAGCATGAGGTTTGCGGCTGCGTTTTTCGGGGCGCTGGCTGATGGAGGCGCGCAGTTGCACCGTCAACTCGCCCTTTAAAACCGCACGAGAGCCTTCTGTCAGCTGCAAGGTGTTGAAGACTTCGCCCTGCACATTCAAGGCGCCCATGGCAATGAGTTGGCGCAGCACACCGCGCAGCTGCACTTCGCTGTATTGCGCACCAATGCCAAAGGTGCTCAAGCTGGTGTGGCCGTATTGGGTGACTTTTTCTGTGGCCTTGCCGCGCAAGATGTCCATGATGTGGCCCGAGCCAAATGAAAAGCCGCTGTGCTGCTGGGTCCGAAACACGGTGGAGAGCAACTTGCGCGCAGCATCAGTGCCGTCCCAAATGGCAGGGGGGTGCAAGCAGTTGTCACAGTTGCCGCAAGGCGTGCTGGCTTCGTCAAAGTAAGACAGCAAGCGCACGCGCCTGCAATCGGTGGCCTCTGCCAGCGCCAAAAGCGCGTCGAGTTTGCCGCGCATGACTTGCTTGAAATCGTCATGCGCGGGGCTCTCGTCGATCATGCGCCGCTGGTTGACCACATCTTGCAAGCCGTAAGCCATCCAGGCATCTGCGCGCATACCGTCGCGCCCTGCACGCCCTGTTTCTTGGTAATAGCCTTCGATGTTTTTGGGCATGTCCAGGTGCGCCACAAAGCGCACATCGGGCTTGTCGATGCCCATGCCAAACGCAATGGTGGCCACCATGACCACACCTTCGTCGCGCAGAAAACGGTCTTGGTGGGTTTGCCGCAAGGCAGCATCCAAGCCGGCGTGGTAGGGCAGCGCATCGATGCCAGATTCGGCCAACATTTGCGCCACTTCTTCGACGCGCCTGCGTGACTGGCAATAGACCACACCGGCTTCGCCCTCGTGCTCGCGTTCAATGAAGCGCAGCAGTTGCGTGCTGGCGTCTTTTTTCTCCACGATGGTGTAGCGAATGTTGGGCCTGTCAAAACTGCTGATAAACAGTTGCGCCGCCTCGAGCTGCAAGCGCTCGACGATGTCCGCACGCGTGAGCGCATCCGCCGTGGCGGTCAAGGCCACTCGAGGCACGCCGGCATAGCGCTCATGCAAGACGCTCAGGCCGCGGTATTCAGGCCGGAAATCGTGGCCCCATTGGCTGACGCAATGCGCCTCGTCAATCGCAAACAAACTGAGCAAGCCGCGCGCATGCAAGGCGTCAAGTTGCGCCAAAAAGCGCGGCGTGGTGATGCGCTCTGGCGCGGCATACAGCATTGTGATCTCGCCTTGCCGCAGGCGCTGCTCGACTTGCTGCGCCGCTTCAGGGCTGAGGGTGGAGTTCAAAAAATCAGCGCGAACCCCAGCCTCGTGCAAGGCGCCAACTTGGTCGTGCATCAAGGCAATCAAAGGCGAGACCACAATGGTGATGCCCTGCCCCGCGTTTTGCCGGGCAATGGCCGGAATTTGGTAGCACAGGCTTTTGCCGCCGCCGGTGGGCATCAAAACCAGCGCATCATGTCCGCTGGTGACGTGCTCGATGATGTTTTGCTGCGGGCCTCGGAAAGACTCGTAACCAAAAACCTCACTGAGGATGCGCAAAATGCTCGGGTTGGGGGATGTAGACACGGCTTGTATTGTCTACGAAGGGGCAAGCACAGGACTTTCTTTGAGTTGCTCAGTGGGCCCCGCCAGACAAAAACTGAAGTAAAAGCTGTAGGAAGTTGTGTGTGTCAGTTAGATTTTTTACAATAGCGCCATGAAAGCATTGACATACACCCGCGGCCAAGCGCTGCCCGAGATCTTGAATCAGCGCATTGCCATCTTGGATGGCGCCATGGGCACCATGATTCAGCGGTTCAAATTGGGCGAGGCCGATTATCGCGGCGAGCGCTTCAAAGACATCGCTCAAGACGTCAAAGGCAACAACGAGTTGCTCAGCTTGACGCGCCCCGATGTGATCAGCGATATCCATCAAGCGTATTTGGCCGCTGGCGCCGACATGATCGAGACCAACACCTTTGGCGCCACCAGCATTGCCCAGGCCGACTACGACATGGCTGACTTGGCTGTGGAGATGAACCACGCCTCGGCAGCTTTGGCGCGAGCGGCTTGCGACAAGTATTCAACGCCTGACAAACCTCGCTTTGCCGTGGGCGCTTTGGGCCCCACGCCCAAGACTGCCAGTATCAGCCCCGAAGTGAATGACCCTGGCGCGCGCAATGTGGACTTTGAAAGCTTGCGAGCTGCGTACTACGCACAAACGCAGGCCTTGGTCGAGGGCGGGGTGGATGCTCTTTTGGTGGAAACCGTTTTCGATACGCTCAACGCCAAGGCGGCTTTGTTTGCCATTGAAGAGTATTTCCAAGCCAGCGGGCAACGCTTGCCCTTGATCATCAGTGGCACCGTGACCGACGCTTCGGGCCGCATTTTGAGCGGCCAAACCGTCACGGCTTTTTGGCACAGCGTGCGCCACGCACGGCCCTTGGCAATCGGTTTGAACTGCGCCTTGGGCGCCACGTTGATGCGGCCCTACATTCAAGAGCTGGCCAAAGTTGCAAGCGACACCTTCATCAGTTGCTACCCCAACGCCGGCTTGCCCAACCCCATGAGCGAGACCGGTTTTGACGAGACCCCTGAAGTCACCAGTCGTTTGCTGCATGAGTTTGCAGCTGAAGGCTTGGTCAACATTGTGGGGGGGTGCTGCGGCACCACGCCCGAGCACATTGGGGCCATTGGCAATGCCGTCAGCCCCTTGGCACCGCGCGGGGTGCATGTGGGCGCATTTTACAAAGAGGCCGCCTTGGTTTGAGAGGTGTCAAGTGCGCCGGGGATAGCACTTGGCACAGAGGTTAAAATAAGCCCGCCCCAAGGAGCGTTGCAGCCCGTCCGAGCCACACTGTGCCGGCGGGTCAGGCTTGGGGCGCTTTCTATTGCAACCACGCTCACCTGCGTTGACCGAGGTGAGTTGTGTCTGATTTCGTTGCTGTTCCCCCCTTGAAACTCTCTGGTTTGGAGCCTGTCCAAATTGGTGAGGGCTCTTTGTTTGTCAACATTGGTGAGCGCACCAACGTGACGGGCTCCAAAGCCTTTGCCCGCATGATTTTGAATGGCGAGTACGAGCAAGCCTTGGCCGTGGCGCGTCAGCAAGTGGAAAACGGCGCGCAAATTATCGACATCAACATGGACGAGGCCATGCTCGACAGTCAAGCGGCGATGGTGCGATTTTTAAATTTGATCGCCTCTGAGCCCGACATTGCACGCGTGCCGATCATGGTCGACTCCTCCAAGTGGAGCGTGATCGAAGCGGGCCTGCGCTGCATACAAGGCAAGGGCATCGTCAACTCCATCAGCATGAAAGAAGGCGTTGAAGCCTTCAAGCAGCAGGCGCTTTTGGTCAAGCGCTACGGCGCGGCCGCGGTGGTCATGGCCTTCGATGAAAAAGGCCAGGCCGACACCTACGCCCGCAAGATAGAAATTTGTGAGCGGGCTTACCGCGTGCTGGTCGACGAAGTGGACTTTGCGCCTGAAGACATTATTTTCGACCCCAATATTTTTGCCATTGCCACCGGCATTGAAGAGCATAACAACTACGCGGTCGATTTCATCGAGGCCACGCGCTGGATTAAACAGCACTTGCCCGGTGCCAAAGTCTCGGGCGGCGTTTCTAACGTTTCGTTCAGCTTTCGCGGCAATGACCCGGTGCGCGAGGCCATTCACACGGTATTTTTGTACCATGCGATTCAAGCGGGCATGGACATGGGCATCGTCAACGCCGGCATGGTAGGTGTCTACGATGAGCTCGAACCCGAGTTGCGCGAGCGCGTGGAAGACGTGGTCTTGAACCGCCGACCTGATGCCGGTGAGCGCTTGGTCGACGTGGCCGAGAACGCCAAGGGCGCGGCCAAAGATGAGTCGCACAAATTGGCGTGGCGCGGCACGCCCCAGGCGCCGGTGGCCACAGCCCAGCGTTTGTCGCACGCCTTGGTGCACGGCATCACCGACTTCATCAGCGTGGACACCGAAGAGGCCTATCAGGAAATTTTGGCCAAAGGCGGGCGCCCCTTGCATGTGATCGAAGGCCCTTTGATGGACGGCATGAACATCGTGGGCGATTTGTTTGGTCAGGGCAAAATGTTTTTACCTCAAGTGGTCAAGTCTGCGCGCGTGATGAAGCAAGCCGTGGCGCATTTGGTGCCCTACATCGAAGAGGAAAAACGCTTGCAAGCCGAAGCTGGGCAAGACGTCAAGTCCAAGGGCAAGATTGTGATTGCCACGGTCAAAGGCGATGTGCATGACATCGGCAAGAACATTGTCACGGTGGTGCTTCAGTGCAACAACTTTGACGTGGTGAACATGGGCGTGATGGTGCCGTGTCATGAAATTTTGGCCAAAGCCAAAGAAGAAAACGCCGACATCATTGGCTTGTCGGGCCTGATCACACCCAGCTTAGAAGAGATGCAATACGTGGCCAGCGAGATGCAAAAAGACGCGTATTTCAATTTGCGAAAAATGCCCTTGCTCATCGGCGGCGCCACCACCAGCCGGGTGCACACGGCTGTGAAAATTGCGCCCCATTACGAAGGCCCCGTGGTCTATGTGCCCGACGCTTCGCGCAGCGTGAGCGTGGCGCAAGGCTTGCTGTCTGAGCGCGCAGACGCCTATATCCAAGAGCTTGAAGCAGACTACGCCAAAGTGCGTGAAATGCACGCCAACAAAAAGCAAACGCCCATGTGGCCGCTGGCCAAGGCGCGCAGCAACAAAACGAAAATTGATTGGGCTGCTGCCACACTGCCTGCCCCTAAATTTGTCGGCCGCCGTGTGTTTAAGAATTTCGATTTGGCAGACATTGCGCGCTACATCGACTGGGGCCCATTTTTTCAAACCTGGGATTTGGCTGGGCCTTACCCTGCTATTTTGCAAGACGAAGTGGTCGGCATTGAGGCGCAAAAAGTTTTCAATGATGCGCAGCAAATGCTGCAAAAAATCATTGAAGGGCGCTGGCTCAGCGCGCATGCGGTGATGGGCTTGTACCCCGCCAACAGCGTGAACCACGACGACATTGTTTTGTACACCGACGACTCGCGCAGCCACGTGGCCATGACGTGGCACGGGCTGCGCCAACAAACCGAAAAACAGGGGGGCAAACCCAGCCGCTGCTTGGCTGATTTTGTGGCCCCGCGCCTCAATGCACAAGGTCAAGAAACTGGCTTGAAAGATTATGTGGGCGTGTTTGCCGTGACAGCAGGCATTGGCGTAGAAAAGCGCGAACAAGCCTTTGAAGCGGCGCATGACGACTACAGCGCCATCATGCTCAAAGCACTGGCCGACCGCATGGCAGAAGCCTTTGCGGAGTGCTTGCACCTGCGCGTGCGCACAGATTTATGGGGCTACGCCGCGCAAGAAAGCACCGACGTGCCAGCCCATTTGAAAGACTTGATTGCTGAAAAATACCAAGGCATCCGGCCCGCGCCGGGCTACCCAGCTTGCCCTGACCACAGCGCCAAAAAAGGCATGTTCGAACTCTTGCGATGCCAAGACATTGGCATGGGCTTGACCGAGAGTTTGGCCATGACACCGGCGGCCAGTGTCAGCGGTTTTTATTTGAGCCACGCGCAAAGCCAGTATTTCAATGTGGGCAAAATCGGTGAAGACCAAGTGCAGGACTTGGCCAAACGTCAAGGCGTGGACGTGGCTGCGGTCAAGCGTTTGCTTGGGCCCAATTTATAGACTCCTGCGTTTGTTCGTCAGCGATCTGGCCTGAACCAACCACAATGCCAGCACGCCCAAAATGCCGGCAACCAGCAGCCAACGCAAACCGATGCTGTAGCCATTTTGGGTGGTCCACAGCAGACCTAAGCCCCATGGCGCGATGGCGCGCCCTAGCGCCATGGGTAAGCCCAACACCCCATTGAGCCGCCCGACATGGTCGCGACTGACATATTGCGCAACAGCCGTCCCTCTGACAATGGTGTTCAAGCCATTGCCCAAGCCATAGAAAAGCACAAACATCAGCGCTGCCCATTGTGTCAACCCACCGGCGATTAAAAACACCAAGCCGAGCGGGACCAGACATGGAATCCAAAGGTTGGCGGCGTGCACATCCAAGTGTTTCTCAAACCAAAACAACAATAAGCGCCCCAGCACTTGAACCGCTCCAATTGCTGCGGGGACAGCAATCACCCATGCCGGGGGTAGTTGGGCCTCCTCTAACAAACTCACCATGTGGGTCGACAAGGCCGAGCTCACCATGGCCGTTAAGAACAAAAAACCAGCCAACAGCAAGAAGGGGGCGCTTTGAAGAAGTTGCTGAAATTCTGGAGATGCTGGTTCTGGGCGGGGCGGCGAAGCAGGCACAGGCTGCTCTGGCACGTCAAGGCGTTGAGATGCAGGTGCTTGCTTTAACAACCAAGCATGCAATGGCACACACACGAGAGCATGCAGCAAAGCCAAAACCCACAAGGCATCGCGCCAGCCTAGGGCGGTGATCAACCAAGATGACAAAGGGATGAAAACGGTGCTGGCCAAACCCCCTAAGAAGGTCATGATGATGATTGCGCGTCGGTAGTCCGTGGGAAAGCGGCGGGTCAGAACCGCAAAAGCCGGGGGGTAAAGAGTGGCCGAAAGTCCCACCCCCAGCGCCAACCACACCGCATAAAACCCAGCCAATGATGTGACGAAACTGTGCGCCACCAAGCACAAACCCACCCACGCCGAGCCCCAAGCCATGACGCGCCGCTCATGGCCTTGGTCTATCCAGCGGCCAATCGGGTAGGCCATCAAACCATCGGCCAACAAAGCCAAGCTAAAAGCCAAAGAAGATTCTGCACGCGTCAAACCCAGTTCGCGCTCGAGCGGGCCCATCAGCAAAGAGAAGGTGTAGAAAACACTGCCCCAACTGATCAACTGGGCCAAAGACAAGCAAGCTGAAAAGGCCTCTAAGCCAGGTGTCCACGAGAATTTGATAATGCCGCGCATGCCTGCATTATCAAGGCGGCGAAAGTGCTCTGCGGTATTGCACCGCCTCGGCGATGTGCGCCGCTTGTGTGCCGTGGCTGCCAGCCAAATCGGCAATGGTGCGTGCCACTTTCAAAACCCGGTGCGTGCTGCGAGCGCTCCAAGCCAGGCGCGTGGCCACCGCTTGCAAAAAGGCCAGGGCGTCCGCTTGCATGTGCAAATGGGCGTCCAAGGCTGCGCCGGCCAAGGCTTGGTTGGGGCAGCCTTGTCGCTGCAGTGCAAACTCGCGCGCGTGCAGGCTGCGCCTGGCGATGGGCTCGGTGCCCTCGCCGGGGGGGCTGCTGACCAGTGTGCGCACATTTTGGCTGGGCACTTCAATGTGCAGGTCAATGCGGTCAAGCAAAGGGCCGCTTAATTTGGCCATGTAGCGCCGCACTTGATCGGGCGTGCAGCGGCATTGCGGGCCTTGCGCGGCCGTGTCACTGGGCTGGCCGGCATAGCCGCACGGGCAGGGGTTCATGGCGGCGATCAGCTGAAAGCGCGCTGGAAACTCCGCACTGCGCGCAGCGCGCGAGATGATGATGGTGCCGCTCTCCAAAGGTTCACGCAGGGCCTCTAAAGCTGAGCGAGGAAACTCAGGCAGCTCGTCTAAAAAAAGCACACCGTGGTGGGCCAATGAAATCTCACCTGGCCGCGGCGGCGAGCCACCCCCCACCAAGGCCACGGCACTGGCCGAGTGGTGCGGGTGCCCGGTGGGCCGCTGCGCCCAGTGCGCCAATTTAAAACGCCCGGCCAGGCTGGCCAAAGCGGCCGCCTCTAACGCCTGGTCAACGTCCATAGGGGGCAGCAAACCGGCAAATCGATGCGCCAGCATGGACTTGCCAGAACCTGGCGGGCCCACCATCAAAACGCTGTGACCTCCGGCAGCGGCAATCTCCAAAGCGCGCTTGGCGCCGGCTTGACCTTTGACATCCGACAAATCAGCGTAGCGTGCACAGGCCGGCAGGGGTGTGCTGGACAGGCGCACCCAGCCTGGCTCATGGGCCGATTCCTCGGCAGGGGGGGCGGCAAACTGGCGCACCACATCGCTCAAGTGGTGCGCGCGAAAAACACGTGTACCAGGCACCAAGGCGGCTTCCTCGGCGCTGCCAGGGGGCAGCACCAAGCCGGTGTTGACCTGGCTGCTGCGAAGTGCCAAGCCCATGGACAAGGCGCCGCGCACAGGACGCAATTGACCCGACAAAGACAACTCGCCGGCAAACTCATATGCAGCCAAACGCAATGCATCGATTTGACCGCTGGCGGCCAAGATGCCCAGGGCAATGGGCAAGTCAAACCGGCCAGAGTCCTTGGGCAAATCGGCTGGCGCTAAGTTGACCGTGATGCGCTTGTTGTGCGGAAACGCAAACCCTGAATTTTGCAAAGCCGAGCGCACACGTTCACGTGCTTCTTTCACTTCGACATCGGCCAAACCAACCAAAGTAAAGCTGGGCAAGCCGTTGGCCAAATGCACTTCGACTGTGACGGCGGGGGAGGCCAAGCCCACCAATGCCCGACTTTGCACCAAAGAAAGACTCATTTTGACTCCATGCACAAAGTTGGTGCAACATAAGGGGCTGCTTGGCAGCCTTGGTGGTTTTTGAACGCAAATTCATTTGTACACCAAGGGGCCAAAGACGTCGTCCAATCAGAGGGGCGTCAGGCCGCACCCACCAAGCCGAATTCGTTTTGGCACGCTAAATGCTTAAACCGTTCAGTCCCTTTTCAATATTTCAGGAGTTCCCTATGAAAAAGATTGCTTCCCCTCTTTTATTGGTCATGTCTTTGGCTGGCGTTGGCAGCGCTTTGGCCCAAACCGCCCCGGCCGCAGCGCCCGAACCGGTCTCCACTTTGTCGTTCAATGTAGGCGCCACATCCGAGTATCGGTACCGCGGTATTTCGCAAAGCCGTTTGGATCCAGCGCTTCAAGGCGGTGCAGATTACGCTGACAAGGGCGGCGCCTATGTGGGCATTTGGGGCTCGAGCATCAAGTGGATCAAAGATGCCGGGGGCAATGGCAACGCTGAGATTGACTTGTACGGCGGCTACAAATTCAGCGTAGGCGATGTGTCCTACGACGTGGGCTTTTTGCGCTATGAATACCCCAGCAACAACTTGGCTGTGAGTGCCAACACCAACGAGTTGTATGGCGCCGTCACGATCGGCCCAACCACCGTGAAATACTCACAAAGTACAGGCAATTTGTTCGGCTTTGCCAACAGCAAAGGCAGCTCCTACCTGGACCTGAGCGCCACCTTTGATCTGGGCGATGGCTACTCCTTGGTGCCCCACTTGGGTTATCAATCGGTCAAAAACAATGCCGACTACTCCTATACAGATTACGCACTGACCTTGGGCAAAGACATGGGCAATGGCTTGGCGGCTTCAGCAGCCTTGATTGGCACCGACGCAGGCAAAGCTTTTTATTACACCCCCGCAGGCAAAGCCACTGGCAAAGCCGGCTTGGTGTTGGGCTTGAAGTACAGCTTTTAAATTTTTTTACAGCAACAAGGAGCCATCATGAAACTGGTGACCGCGATCATCAAACCGTTCAAGCTTGACGAGGTGCGCGAAGCCCTCTCAGGCATTGGCGTGCAAGGAATTACTGTGACCGAAGTCAAAGGCTTTGGCCGACAAAAAGGACACACCGAGTTGTACCGCGGCGCAGAGTACGTGGTGGACTTTCTACCCAAAGTGAAGATCGAGGCGGCGGTGGCCGACGATCAAGTTGAACGCGTGATCGAAGCGATCGAAGTCGGTGCTCGCACCGGCAAGATCGGCGACGGCAAGATCTTTGTCTACGACTTGGAACAAGTCGTTCGCATTCGCACCGGTGAAACTGGGGCGCAAGCCCTTTGATGCCAGAGAAAGAGAACTTCAAATGAAAAAACTATTTGCCTCCCTCGCATTGGGATTGAGTCTGTGCTTGTGCACGGCAGCGTTTGCGCAAACAGCGCCTGCCGCCCCTGCTAAAACCGAAGCCAAAGCAGAAGCAGTGCCAGCAACTGCGCCCGCTGCAGCCCCTGCTGCTGCGCCTGCAGCAGCCGAAGCAACGGCAGCGCCAGTTCTTGTTCCCAACAAAGGCGATACCGCCTGGATGATGGTCTCCACTGTGTTGGTCATCATGATGGTGGTGCCCGGCCTGGCATTGTTCTATGGCGGTTTGGTGCGCAGCAAAAACATGTTGTCGGTGCTGATGCAAGTCATGGTCACCTTCTCATTGATCACGGTCTTGTGGTTCATCTATGGCTACAGCTTGGCCTTCACCGAGGGCAATGCCTACATTGGCGGGCTCGACCGCTTGTTCATGAAAGGCATTTGGGACAACGCAGCGGGCACTTTCGCCAATGCAGCAACTTTCAGCAAAGGCGTGGTCATTCCTGAGGTCACATTCGCCGGCTTCCAAGCCACCTTCGCGGGCATCACTTGCGCGTTGATCGTGGGTGCATTTGCCGAGCGCATCAAGTTCTCGGCCGTGCTTTTGTTCATGACCTTGTGGTTCACCTTCAGCTACTTGCCCATCGCACACATGGTCTGGTTCTGGATGGGCCCTGACGCCTACACCGCCAAAGAAGTGGTTGACGAGATGAACAACAAAGCGGGCATGATTTGGCAGTGGGGCATGCTCGACTTTGCCGGTGGCACGGTGGTTCACATCAACGCTGCTGTGGCCGGTTTGGTGGGCGCATTCATGGTCGGCAAACGTGTGGGTTACGGTCGTGAAGCCATGACCCCGCACAGCTTGACCTTGACCATGGTCGGCGCCTCTTTGCTGTGGGTGGGCTGGTTTGGATTCAACGCCGGCTCTGCTTTGGAAGCCAATGGTTTTGCTGCCCTGGCCTTTGTCAATACCTTGCTGGCAACAGCAGCTGCGGTGCTGGCATGGTGCGTGGGTGAGGCGCTGATGCGCGGCAAGGCATCGATGTTGGGCGCGGCCTCTGGTGCTGTGGCAGGCTTGGTGGCGATCACGCCAGCAGCGGGCAACGTGGGCATCGGCGGCGCCTTGGTGATCGGCGTCGTGGCTGGCTTTGCATGCTTGTGGGGCGTCAATGGCCTGAAGAAAATGCTGGGCGCTGATGACTCGCTCGATGTCTTCGGTGTGCACGGCGTGGGCGGCATCGTGGGTGCTTTGTTGACCGGTGTCTTTAACTCGCCCAGCTTGGGTGGCCCTGGCTTTGTGGCCGATTGGGTGACAGCCGGCATGGTCACTGCAGCAGATTTTTCTGTGGCAGCCCAGGTCTGGACACAAGCCAAAGCTGTCTTGGTCACCATCGTGTGGTCAGGCGTGGTCTCCTTGGTCTCCTTCAAGTTGGTTGACCTGACGGTGGGCCTGCGCGTGACGGAAGAGGAAGAGCGCGAAGGCTTGGACATCAGTGCGCACGGCGAAACGGCTTACCACGGCTGAGTGCATTGAATTGATTTCTGAATAAGATGTCTAGCTTGAACAGCCCGCCTTGGCGGGCTGTTTTTTTGTCAACACGCCATCCATGCTGATGCAATCAGCACTGTTGGGCGGGTTGGCTTGGCGCAAGGCACAATCGCCCAACGTACTGCTTTGGGGTACGGGCGAACTGCAAAGGTTTTGAACGTGACCTCTCTAACCAATTTACAAGTCCCATGCCTAACGCCCACTTGGCACCGCGTGACAAGCCAAGCCGATGTGTTGGGTGAGTCACCCTTTTGGCAGCCGGCAGAAAACCGTTTGTATTGGCTCGATATTCCGGGCCAGCGCTTGCGGCGTTTGTGCATTCAAGACAAGCTGCACGCGCAAGGTGAAGTAGAAGATTGGACCTTGCCAGAAGAGCCTGGCTGCTTCGCACCAGCAGCCCTTGGTGGTTGGATCATGGCGCTTCGCAGCGGCATTTACCGCGCACACGAATGGGGTGGGCCATTGACGCTGTTAGCGTCTGCGCCTTATGACACCGCGCATCTGCGCTTTAACGATGGCAAGTGCGACCCCGCGGGGCATTTCTGGGGCGGCTCGATGTACGAGCCGCGCGACCGCGCCGCTGGCGTTTTGTACGCTTACCAAACTGGCGCCGGCCTGCAAGCCAAAGCCGATCAAGCCACCGTGGCCAATGGCCTGGCTTGGTCGCCCGATGGGGGCAGCTTGTATTGGTCTGACACAGGTGCACACCGCATTCGCGTCTGGAACTACGACGCGGCCAGCATGGGCTTGTCCAACGAACGTGTGTTGGCACAGTTCCCCATGAAGCCCAAAGACTGGGTGTGGGGAACGCCAGAGGCCAGCGCCTATGCGGGACGGCCCGACGGCGCCACCGTCGACGCGCAAGGCTTTTATTACGCCGCCATGTACGAGGGTCGCCGCTTGGCCAAGATCGCACCCGATGGGCGCGTGGTGGCCTTCATTGAAACCCCGGTGCAGTGCCCAACCATGCCGTGTTTTGGCGGAGACGATTTGTGCACTTTGTTCATCACCACATCAGCGCACGGGCGCAGCCCACAGGAGCTCCAAGCGCTGCCTGATTCGGGGTGTGTGTTTGCCATGCGGGTTCAAACACCGGGGTTGGCGGTGAACTTTTTCAAATAACGCAGAGGTTTTCAGGCCTCCAAAGATGTCCGGACAAGTTGGCGGCGCCTGCTATATAGTCTGGCCTTGGCTGCGACTTGCGAAGTTTGACTTGGCGCTTGATTTGCGCAGCCGATTTGAACAACAAGGACCGCCATGCAGATGCAAGATCGTTCGGGGAGAGCCCTGCGCTTAGAGGGGGTACGACACATGATTGGCCGCACACCCTTGCTGGCTCTGAATTTGCGTTTCCAAGGAAACGCTTGCCGCGTGTTTGCCAAAGCCGAGTACTTCAATTTGACTGGCAGCATCAAAGACCGGATGGCCTTGCATATTTTGGAGTCTGCCGTTCAAAGTGGTGATCTTGCCCCAGGAGGAACCATTGTGGAGGCTACTAGCGGCAATACGGGCATTGCCTTTGCGGCATTGGGCGCTGCCATGGGAGAGAAGGTCGTGATTTACATGCCTGATTGGATGAGCTCTGAGCGCAAGGCATTGATACAGTCGTATGGTGCGCAAATCCGACTGGTCAGCCAAGAAGAAGGTGGTTTTTTGGGCAGCATTGCCATGACGCAGAAACTCGCGCAAGAAACGCCATTGGTATTTTTGCCGCGGCAATTTGAAAATGAGGCCAACGTCCAGGCCCACGCCTTGAGCACAGGGCCTGAGTTGTTAGCGCAGTTGGCAAGTCTAGGGCTGAAACCAGATGCGTTTGTAGCAGGCGTAGGCACAGGGGGAACGGTCATGGGCGTGGCGCAGGCATTGCGAGCAGCATGTCCCCGCGTGAAGGTACACCCTTTAGAGCCTGCGGAATCGCCGACGCTTTCAACCGGACACAAAGTTGGGCGGCATCGAATTCAAGGCGTGTCAGATGAGTTCATTCCTAGCATCTGCAAAATTTCCGATCTGGATGATGTGATTGCAGTGCACGACGGAGATGCAATTTTGATGGCGCAACGTTTGGCACAGGAGCTGGGATTAGGGGTGGGCATATCTTCGGGTGCCAATTTTTTGGGGGCCTTGCAATTGCTCCAGCGACATGGTTGGAGCAGCACCGTGGCAACGGTTTTTTGCGATGACAATAAAAAATACTTATCAACCGATTTGTCGCGGCAAGAGCCCGTGCGCTCAGGGTATCTCAGCGCGCAAGTGGAGCTTGTCAGTTATGAGGCGATACCGGCATCTTCAAACAGGTGACAGGCCGGCGCATCCAAGCCCCTCAGTCAAGGCGTCGCAATGAACAATCGCAAAGACATCATGGACGACAAGACCGATTTAAACCCACCAGAAACCGCAGAGTGGCGTGGCGCCCCGCGGCCCTTGACTGAGACGCAAGCACCGCAAAGGGCAATTTATATTTTGCACGAATGGGCCCATGTGGCACGACATGCCGATGTTGCTTTAAAGTTGCTTTTAATTTCTGAGAATTTGGTGCAGGTAGGGCGGGTTACGGGCTCGCGGCTCGCCGGCGGTGTGTCGTTGACAAGTTTGCGCTGTGGGCTATAATTTGTCCGGACAAGTATTGGAAAAATTGCAGCGCCTGGCGAGCCTTTTCCCCTCATGTTTTTGCACAAGGAGATGTCATGACCACGTTGATCGTTTTATTCAACCTGAAAGATGCAGGCAGTCGTGTGGACTACGAACGATGGGCGCGGGAAGTGGATATGCCCACTGCAGGGGCGCTGCCCTCGGTGGACAAGTTTGAGGTGCTCAAGGCAGCGGGCTTACTGACAGGCGGCGCGTCGCCGTATGAATACATTGAAATTTTGCGCATCAACGACATGACACAACTGGGCAAGGACGTGGGAACCACGGCCATGCAAGAAGTCGCAGCGCAATTCCAAGCGTTTGCGGACAATCCAGTGTTCATCTTGACGCAGTCGCTGTGAGTCAGTACCCCGAACTCTCAGGCAAGGTGGCCATCGTCACCGGAGCAGGCCGACCTGGCGGCTTGGGCGCTGCCATTGCGCAACGCTTGGCGCAAGAGGGTGCCAAGGTGGTGGTGGCTGATTTAGACACTGTCCAAGAAATGCATGCGGTTGTTCAAGAAATCATCGATCATGGGGGTCAAGCCATGGCGCTGCCCTGCAATATGTTGGACGGCAGCGCAGTGGAAAAATTGGTTGCCGACACGCAGGCAGCCTACGGCGGCGTGGACATCTTGATCAACAACGCAGGCGTGGGCTATTTGATGAAGCCTATCGTTGAGATGTCACTGGACGAGTGGGACACGGTCTTGGGTGTCAATTTGCGCGGCATGTTTGCAGCCACCCAAGCAGCGGCCAAACGGTTCATCGCGCAAGGCCGCGGTGGTCGCATTGTCAACATAGCGAGTCAAGCGGCCAAGTCAGGGTTTACGCATGCGTCTGCCTATTGCGCCTCCAAACACGGCGTGCTGGGTTTGACGCGTGTGGCAGCGATTGAATTGGCGCAGCACCAAGTCACGGTCAATGCGGTATGCCCCAACCATGTCACCACGGGTTTGGGTGCTTGGCAAAACGAGTATTTTTCAAAGCTCTTGGGCAAGTCTGTCGAGCAGTATTTGGCGGAGATGCGTGCGCGCATTCCCTTGGGGCGTGCGGGTTTGACCAGTGACACAGCCAATGCCTGCGCGTTTTTGTGCTCAGACCAAGCGCAATACATCACAGGCGAGGCCATGAATGTCTCTGGCGGTGAGGAAATGCATTGACATGAACAACGGAAATAATTGGGCATGGCCACACGGCGCCAAGCTCGCGCTGTCTTTGGTGGTCAACGTTGAAGAGGGCGCTGAATACAGCGTAGCCGATGGCGACCCTACGCCAGAGCCCGTGGACGAGTTGGGTGTGACGCTCAAAAAGCCCATTCGAATGCACGGCAATGAATCAAACTACCAATACGGTATCAAAGAAGGTGCGCCGCGCGTGCTCGAGTTGCTTGATCGCTACAAGATGCCAGCGACGTGGACCGCAGCTGCCTTGGCCCTGGAGCGCGCACCGGGCCTAGCGAAAGCTATTCGAGAAAGAGGCGACGAGACCTGCTCGCACGGGTGGCGTTGGGAGCATCAATTTCGCTTCAACGAGGCCCAAGAAAGAGAGTTCATTCAAAAAGCAGTACGCAGCATTGAGCACAGCACAGGCACGCGGCCGGTGGGTTGGCTCTCACGCTATTTGCACACCGAGAACACCCGGCGCTTGTTGCAAGAAGAAGGCTTTTTGTACCACATGGACGACTACAGTGCAGACACGCCATTTTGGGCAGCTGTGAGCGGTTCGGACAAGCCGATGGTGATCGTGCCATATGCGCTGGACTCTAACGATATGAAGATGTGGCTGTCACCCGCGTTCACACCCGACATGTGGCTGAAGTACGCCTGTGACACTTTGGATGTGCTGCTGGTGCAAGGCCAAACAGCCAGGCAACCACGTATGATGTCTTTGGGCTTGCATCTGCGCATCATCGGCCGGCCTGGGCGCATTGGGGCGCTAGAAAAGTTTTTGGCGCATGCCTCACAAGCCCAAGGGGTATGGATCACCACACGCCGGCAGGTGGCCGAGCATTTTGCTGTGGCCGTGCCGCCTTCGAAGGTGGTGGCATGACTTTGCTGGCCAAAGCGCGGTCACTTTTATTTGTTCCTGCCGACCGACCTGAGCGCTATGCAAAGGCGTTGGCAAGTGGTGCCGATGTTGTTTGCATTGATTTAGAAGACGCCCTACAGCCGCAAGCGCGCGAGGGGGCGCGCAAAACATTGACAGACTTTTTTAAAAGCCTCAGACCAGCGCACCGATTTGGCGTTCGCATCAACCATTTAAGCAACTTGGATGGTCTTCGTGATGTGTTGTCGCTGCATGCTGCCGAATGTTCGCCCGCTTTTGTTGTGATGGCCAAAACACAAAGTGCAGTAGAAATGCAAATGTTGGCGGCTTTACTGCCGGGCGTGCCATTGATCGCTTTGATTGAAAGCGTCAAGGGGCTTGAAGCAGCCAATGCGATTGCACAAGCGCATGCACAAGTCCAGGCACTGATGTTTGGCGGTGCAGATCTGTCAGCGCAACTGGGCTGCGACATGGCATGGGAGCCGTTGCTGCACGCCAGGTCAAGTTTGGTCATGGCCGCGGCGACCAATGAATTGGCTTTGTTCGATATGCCATGGTTAAACGTTCAAGACCTTCAAGGCGCAGAGCAAGAGGCGGCACGTGCAGCAGCACTTGGCTTTTCCGCCAAGGCATTGATTCACCCTTTGCATGTTGCACCGGTGCACGCTGGGTTGGCCCCGACAGCTCAGGCTTTGGCGCAAGCGCAACGAATCCTTGCGCAAGATGGGGCAAACCAAAGCGCAGCTCAGGGCGTGCTCACAGTAGATGGGCAGATGGTAGACCGGCCTGTGGTTTTGGCGGCGCAGCGTTTGCTGCGGCGTGCAGGCATTTGAAAATTCACACGAGAAAGAATATATGGTTCAAAACGTCAAACAAGTCGGCCCCAACCGGTTCCGAGAAACTTTTGGGCGGTATTTTGAAGAGTTCACGGTCGGTGATATTTACGAACACCGACCACGCAGAACCATCACTGAAACAGAAAACACCTGGTTCACTTTGCTGACCATGAACAACCACCCCTTGCACTTTGATGCCGATTACGCCAAAGCCTCAGAGTTTGGACGTTGCTTGGTCTCCAGTCCGTTCACGGTGGCCTTGATCGTTGGCATGAGCGTGACCGATGTGTCTCAAAAAGCCATTGCCAATTTAGGTTGGAGCGATATCAAGATGACGCACCCGGTCTTTGCCGGCGACACCTTGAGTGCTGAGTCTGAAGTGCTGGCCAAACGCGACTCTGGGTCTAGACCGACGGCCGGCATCGTGACCGTTAAGACGACGGGATTTAACCAAGACGGGGCGATCGTTTGCAGTTTCACACGCATGATCTTGATTCCGCGTCTAGGGCACAGTGTTGAAGACAAGGCGGACTATTGATGTCAAGCTGGAACATGGAGGACGAACGCGCGATTCTGGACAGCATCGACGTTTGGGTTGAGAAAGAGGTGCGCCCTATTGCCAAGCGCTTTGACCACGCCGATGAGTACCCGCATGACTTGGTGGAGCAGATGAAAGCACTCGGTCTGTTTGGCGCAACCATCAGTCAAGATTATGGCGGCCTGGGCCTCTCGGCCGGAACCTACGCCAAGATTGTGATTCGAGTTGCAAGCGCATGGATGGCGCCCACCGGGATATTCAATTCGCACTTGATCATGGCCACAGCCATAGAACGCTTTGGAACTGACAAACAAAAAAACGAATACCTGCCGCGCATGGCCCGAGGAGAGTTTCGCGGCGGCATTGGTTTGACAGAGCCCAACGCAGGAACCGACCTGCAGGCCATTCGCACCCAAGCGCAACGCGATGGCGATCATTACGTCGTCAACGGTGCGAAGACGTGGATCACCAACAGCGGACAAGGCGACGGCTTGCTGCTGCTGGTCAAAACAGACCCGCAAGCACAGCCGCGCCACAAAGGCATGAGTTTGTTCATTGCTGAAAAGGCGGAAGGCTTCATCGTTGCCAAGAAGATGGAGAAACTTGGCTACAAAGCCATTGACACCTGTGAGCTGACTTTTGACAACTACCGCGTACCGGCTGAAAACTTGCTGGGCGGTGAGGAGGGCAAAGGCTTTGCACAAATTGCTGGGGGCTTGGAGTTGGGGCGCATCAACGTGGCCGCGCGAGGCTGTGGCATTGCTCAAGGGGCATTGGAGTTAGCGCTGCGCTACGCGCAAGAGCGCAGCACTTTTGGCAAGCCCATTTGCGAGCACCAGGCCATACAGCTGAAGTTGGCTGAGATGGCCACACAGGTAGCGGCCGCCAAGTTGCTGATCGAACAAGCAGCGATCAAATACGATGCGGGCGAACGTTGTGATTTGGAGGCCGCGATGGCCAAGTATTTTGGCTCAGAAGCCGGCGTGTTTTGCGCCAATGAGGCAATGCGAATTTTTGGCGGCTACAGCTACAGCACCGAATATGAAATCGAGCGCTACTACCGCGATGCCATGCTGATGTGCATTGGAGAGGGCACCAACGAAGTGCTGCGCACCATCATTGCCAAGCAGTTGATTGCGCGCAACCCCGCTTAAATGAGGCTGCGCAGCCGCTTTAGTTGTCTAGGAGAACAACCGATTTTCCTTGATTCTCACCGCGCATCAATCGACAAAAAGCAGCAGGAACCTGGTCCAATCCGTGCTGGATGTCTTCACGAAAATGAAGTTGCCCTGCTTGGTAAAATGCACCCAACTCTTTGGTCATTTGTCGCATGTGCTGCCAATGGTCGTACACCACCAAGCCGCGGACAGTGGCACGCGAACGAATCAGTAAACCCGCATTCAATTGCGAGGGGCTTGCGCCGTTGTATTGCGCCATCAAGCCACACAGAACAACGCGGGCATGAAGCGCCAAATTTTCAATGGCCGCATCGAGTACTTCACCGCCAACGTTGTCAAAATATACATCAATCCCCTTGGGGCACAGTTGCTTCAAGGCGCTTGTCAACGGCGTATTTTTGTAATCAATGCAGTCGTTGAAACCGGCCACACGTTTGACCCAATCACATTTTTCGGGGCCGCCGGCAATCCCGATCACACGGCAACCCGCAATCCGGGCGAGTTGACCCACAGTGGCGCCAACTGCGCCGCTGGCTGCAGAGACCACCAAAGTTTCGTTGGGTTGAGCTTGGCATAGGAGGTTAAATCCGACCCATGCCGTCAAGCCTGGCATGCCCAGGCCGCCCAGCGCCAGAGAGCTTGGGTTAATTTGAGGATCCACCCGGCGGCACTGCGGGATCGACTGAGCATCCAATACCGCATGGGTTCTCCAGCCGCACGGAGCGACCCACTTTTCTCCTACAACCATGCGCAAGTCATGTGACTCGATCACCTCCACCAGGCCTTCACCTCGGACCAAGTCGCCTGGGTGGATGGAGGCGCTCAGGTGTTTGCCTGCCATCGCACTGCGCAGATAAGGGTCCATCGACAGGGCGTGAACACGAACCAAAACTTCGCCAGATTGAGGGCCGGACAGGTGGGCATGGCCCATGGCAAAGTCACTCACTTCGGGAGCGCCTTGAGGGGTGTGCGTGAGGGTAATTTGTTGAATTTGCATGGGGCTTTGCGCAAGGCAGTTGTTCAGGTCGACAGGGCCACAACGTCAAGGCGAGGTGCGCAAGGCGCACTGTCGCAAGTGATCGGTCATGATGCGATAGCGTTCTTTCATGTCAATGGGGGTGTTGACCGTTTGGATGTGATCTGGCAATTGAAAACTCAACAACTTGTCGATGTACTTGAGAAGCACAGAGCCTTCCCATCGAAACACTGTCGTTGGAATTTTGAGGGCCATTACGTGTTCAACTTTTTCATGCGCCATGGCGGCGCGGTAGGCTGCGCTGTACGAGGGCCCTGCGGCTAAAAACTCCATCATGACGGCGTGAATTTCTGCCGCACTGGGCTCACGTGGACTGATGCGGTGGCTTGGGGTATTTTCAAACCACGGAAAGTGAGTGAGCATGCCACGAGCCATCTGCCATGCTACTTTCAAATGATCGCGATTGTCATTTGGGGTCAAATCTGGAAAGTAATGCGCGAGCAAGTGTTGACGTTCATGGTCATCCAAGTGAGCCGCATTGTCTAAAAATAAATGCGCAATTTGATCGGGGTATCGGTGGGCATAGGCGATGGCCAATTGGGCGCCGGTGGCTGACCCATACAAGAGGCAGGGTGCGCCAATGGTTTTTTGCAAGCAGGCGTTCAGGGCCGGCAAGTAGTCAGACAAACTGGTCGGTTGCTGGGGCAGGCTATCGGAGCCTCCGTAGCCGGGTGTGTCCATGGCGAGCACATGAAACCATGGCGCCAGCAGTTTCATCCAGGGCTCGAACATGAGCGAGCTGCGAGGAGAGGGGTGAAGCAAAACCACAATGGGCTTGCGAGCGGCGGTCAATGTGCTGTCGGTCGATGGCGAGTTGATTTCACGGTACTGAATGCGCAAGCCCTCAACTTGGCAAGAGTGCAGCTCAATGCAATCTGTCATTTCAACAAGGCGGTAGAAAGGCCTGGCCACAAGATGACCGTCAACAACCCGACCCCGAGCAAAACAATGAATGGAACAACAGCCTTGCAGCATTCAGCAAACGAGGTTTTGAAGGCCACAGAGGCCACGATCAAATTCAGCCCCATGGGAGGGGTCAGGTAACCAATTTCCAAATTAACCAACATGATCATGGCAAAGTGAATCGGATCCATTCCCATGGCGCTGGCCATGGGGGCAAGCAGTGGCGCCAAGATCAAAATGGCAGAGCCAATGTCAATCAAGCAACCTGCAATCAGAAGCAGCACATTAACGGCAATTAAAAAGCCGATCTTGCTGCTGACTTGGCTGGCCATCCATTGCGCCGCCATTTCCGGCACATGCTTTTCACCCAAAAAAACATTGATGCTCACGGCCATGATCAACATGGGGAAGAGAGCCCCAGACATTTTGATGGTGTCTTGAGATATCTGAAAAAGTTTGGCCAGTGTCAATTGACGATGCACCAGCATGTCGATCAAAACCGCATAGAAAAGAGCCACCACAGCCGACTCGGTGGCGGTGAAGTAGCCGCTGTAGATGCCACCAATGATGATCACGGGCACCATCATGGCGAACACGCCACTCCAAAGCGAGGCGAGTATTTCTGCCCTATCCCATGCCGCAGATTGCCGCAAATGGCGGTTTTTATAGACCGCATAGACGCCGAGTAGAAAAGCCAAAAACAATCCTGGAAGCACCCCGGCTTTGAACAAGTCGGTGATGGAGACGCCGGTCATGATGCCGTACAAAATCATAGGGATTGACGGCGGGATGATGATGCCCAAAGTGCCGGCAGCGCAGAGCAAACCCAAAGAGAATCGATGGTCGTAGCCCGCCTTCACCATGGCTGGATAAAGCACACCACCGACAGCCAGCATCGTGACTGTGGACGAGCCTGAAATGGCTGCAAAAAGCGAACACGACAAAACCGCCGCCAATGCCAAGCCGCCAGGGATTGGCGCTGTCAGCGCAGCCATCACGCGCACCAGTCGAGATGCAATGCTGCCATTGGCCATCACGTTGCCTGCCAGAACGTACAATGGGATGGCTAGAAAATTCTCATTGCGTGCAATTTGCCAAGCATCAATGGCTGTGTAGCCAATGGCGCCATTGCTGTAGAAGTAGTAAAGCCAAGCTGAGGACAGGCCCAACACGACGATCATGTTTTGCCGCAGCCACAGCAGCATGGGAACCATCACGGCAAGTCCCACCAGGGGCCAGATCGAACTCATCGGGTGGTGTCAGTTGCGGGTTTGCCAAGGTCGCCGTCGCTTGGGTTGGCGAAGGCTTGAACTTGAGCTTGCGTTGGCGCATCATTCTCGCCCTGCGCCGGCGCAGGGCGCAGGGCAGGCCAAATGCTGTACATCCAATGACGAAAAACAGCCAGCACAAAAGCCAGCATCATGAACAGTTGAAAAGGCCAAATTTGCCACTGCAAAACAGGGTCGGTTTCTTGCAACGCAATGCTCTCTTGCATCATTTGCCAGCACAGAACTGAGGCGCCAGCACAAAACAGAGCAAACCCGATGTCAGTCAATCGATCCCAAAAAGCCTGGAGCGGCGCAGGCACCAAGTTGTCAAAGAACTTGGGCCGCAGGTGCGAGCCTGCAGCCGAAGCAATACCGATGCCGATGAAAGATAAAAACACATTGGCATAAATGGCAATGGGCGTGGCCCAAATTTTGCCACTGCCAAGTGCTTCACGATTCAAAATGTCCCAGCCCAAAACCAAAACCATGACCAAAAATGCCAGAGATGTGCAAGCTTGCTCAAATCGCAGCATCAACCGCAGTGTGATTTGTGCTGTGTTCATGGTGGGGCCTATTCAAGCCAGGTTCATTTGGTTGCAGCGATGTCTTTGGCCAGATCGTCGTAGATCTTTTTCGCATCGGCCCCCAAACCACTCAAGATCTCTTCACTGGCTTTTTTGCCTGCTGCTTGCCACTGTGCCATCTCAGAAGGCGTGGGCCGGTAGATGCTCAGGCCTTTGCTTGCGGCCGTGGTCAAAAATTGGTCGTTACCGGCGCGCGTGGCAGCGGCTTGATCGCGCGTGCTCCAGCCATTTTGAACAGCACTCTTTTGCTTGGCGTTGAGTTTGTCAAACCACTCTTTGTTGCACAAGATCGTGCCGGAGTCAAAGGCGTGGCCCGTCAACGTGTAGTGCGCGGCCGCTTTGGCGATCATGGCGCTGTAGATCACAAGGCCTGCCTCGCCGCCTTTGATGAGGCCAGTTTGCAAGCCGGGCATGGTCTCGGCAATGGGCAAAACAACGGGCTCTGCGCCGGTGGATTTGACCCAGGCTTGCGATGCGCGTGCCTGTGTGGCGCGCAGCTTGACGCCTTTGACATCGGCAGGTGATTTGATCGGCTGCACGCCATAGGTGTGCGTGAAACCCACCTCCACAAATTGAAGCAATTCCACGCCTTTGGCTGAAAAGAGTTTTCGGTAGGTCTCGGTCAGACCTTTGTCATAGGCGTAATCAACTTGTTTGAAATTAGAAAAAAGGTAAGGCAGTTGCAGCACGCCAACTTCAGGCAATATGGTTGAAGAGCCCTGCAAAGAAACGCCAGCACAGGCAATACGGCCGCGGCGCAAATTCGACAGCAAGTTGCCCTCATTGGGATCGCTGGTGTTCAAATCAACCTTGATGGTTGCGCCACTGTCGCGTTCAACATTTGTTTTGAATTTTTGCCAAAACTCAAGGAATACGCTACCAGGGGGCGCGAAGGCGCCAGTTTGTAAAACGATAGGCTCTTGTGCACTTACCGTAGAGACAAGCGTGGCGGCCGACAGCGCAATGAAAGTCAGCAGTGTGTTTTTGTGTTTCATGGTGGAGCCATTCAAAATGATGGATGTGCGGATTGAAAATCAGTTTGTTTCAGGATGAAGCCGCAAATTCTGACGCATTGGGGCTCCCCGCTGCAAGCCCTAAACTGCCAGGGTTCATCAAACCGTGAGGGTCCAAGGCTTGTTTGAGGGCAAGTACCAACTGCCGTGTGTTGGGCTGAAGCCGTTGAAGATAAGGATAGGCGCGGCCATGCTGAAAATGAACAGCACCAAACGAGTCTAGGCACTGCGTGACCTCTGTCCAGAGTTGACTGACCAGGGCATGGGCAGCGGGAGACGGTGGGCGTTTCTGCCAAGCCGCCGTCAGGCTTGTTCCCAGCACATCCACATGGATAGGCAGGATTTCATCGGGCCAATAAAAGCAGGGCTCGAATAAAAACGCACGGTCTAAATTGGCTGTCAAAGGGGAGTAGACAATGTTGTGCGTTTGCATTTCCTTGGCGTGCGCTGCAATTAAAGTTTCAATGCTGCGCACCACCTCTTGCGCCTTAGACAGCGGCACGATGCCATGTACGGGCACCCACCGGTCGCCGTTGTAGCCCAGTACCGAACGCAGGGGCTGAAATGGCTGAGCGCGAAGCACCGTGGGGACGGAGGCGGGTTGGACTACGCCCTGGTGCGCAACAGCGATCTGGGCCACCCGTGCCAGACGCCCGTCAACATGAGCCTGGCTGTCACCATCCAAGGCCAAGTGGATCGAGTAGGGGTGCACCGCAAGGTACTGCGTGCCCGTCAAGGCCAGACTGGCCGCGCTTTTCAGACCCGAGATCAAATCGGGAGCTGCCCGAGTGATTCGACTGAGTGTTTGAAGACCGGTGGCCAGTTTGTTGCCGGTCTGGGCGGAGTGGACAGCTTTGAATGCATCGATGCCGAAGCACTCTGAGCCCAGGCCTTGGCGCATCAAGTCAATTTGTGCGCCCACCATGTCTGCCAGTGTTGGAAAGCCAAAGGAGGCATAACCTTGAGCCGCAGGCACAGGAATCAACCTCAGCGTGGCCTGGGCTTTGATGCCCATGGCGCCCGCGTCCCCCAAAAATAAACCCGTCAAGTCAGGCCCGCCCCAGCGCGCAAAGGGCGATGCCCCCGAGAAGCCCGCACTTCCAGTGTGCAGCAACTCGCCATTGGCAAGCACCACGCTCAAAGACAGAACCGATTCGGCGGCGCTGCCGTGTTGCCCTGCGCCAAAGAACATGCTGTTTTGCGACAAGGCGCCACCCACTGTGGCGCGCAAGCCCGACAAGGGGCCTGCGTAGGGCGTGGTGTAGCCGCTGCCGCTCAGTGCGTCCCGCACTTGTGCCCAAGTGCAACCAGCCTCTAGCGTGATGTACAGGTCGTGGGTGTTGACTTCAACAACACGGTTCATGCGCGACAAGTCAATGCACGCATAAGCTTGAGCAGGCAAATAGCCGCCGGTGTAGGACATGCCCCCGCCACGCGGCGCCAATGCCAAGCCGGCGCAGTGGATGCTGGCGCTGGCGCTGGCCAAGGAGGCCGAACTGCGCGGGTACAAGATGAACTGTGGCAGCTGCGGAGACTGGAAAAAAATGTCGTGTGCGGCCAACTGCAGGGCGGCAACATCCTCAACGACGGCGTCAGTTCCACAAACAAGCCGCAGCGCATGGGGCAAGTCTTTGAGATGCTCGGTTTTCGGAATGATTGCCATCAATAAGGCCGCTTTGAGAATTGGAGGGCGCTGGGGTTCTAGATTTGTCCGTACAACTTTATGCTAAAGAGCCAAGGCAATCTTGTCAAGAAAAATCGCACGGGAAAAATGAAAAACACAGTCGCACGTAACACTGCGCTATGCGGCTTTTCGCAGGAAACGCTAGCTCGATTCGTGTTTGAGAATGGTGGTGTAGCGAAACATGTCAGATCGGTGCAGCGATATCGCTACGGCAATCAGTTTTCCCTTGCGGTCGTAGTAGGTACGGCTGGCGCGCAGGGAAGGAGAATTTTTGGTGACATTCAGCTGAGCCGCAGTGACTGCATCCAGCGCGACAGCCTCGAAAGTTTGTTCAATCCGCCCAAGCGTGCGCGAATCAAGCAAAGCAAGCAACACGGGTAAAGCGCTGGAGGGGTTGAGAAGTTTTTCGCGTCGTCCAGGCGTCTGGGGGGGGAAGTACAAATGTGTCAGCGCAAAGGGGCGGCCAGCCTCGCCGTGCTCGCCTCGCTCGCTGCGCAAAGCTTGTAATTCGATGCAGAAAGTTCCGCTTGCGCAGCCCAAGCGGGCGGCCATGACTTGACTGACGGGGGTTTCATTGGCTTTCAGCAGTTGCAAACGGCTTTCCTTGCCGTATTGATGCAAGTCTTCAATGCTGTCGACAACTTGCCGATAACGCACAGGAGGTTTATCTGAGATGACCACCGAGCCCGAGCCTTGACGGCGCACAATCAGGCCGCTTTCTTCAAGAATTCTCAAGCCTTCACGCACCGTGTGTCGACTGACTTTCAGTTGTTCGCACAACTCAGCTTCTGCAGGCAAGGCAGAGCCAACCGAAAATTTCTTTTTGACGATGTCGTTGATCAGTGCGTCAGCAATGGCGCGGTAACGAGGGATTTTGGGCAGGGTCACGCTGGAACAGTTCAAAAAATCAGAGGTTTCTGCGAAGTGTACGCCACGCTTGGTGTAAGTGTTCACGGTGCTCAGGGGCGGCAATGGCAATCAGTGCAAGGGCGCGATCATCAAGTCCCAAGTGCCGCAGGTGTGCCGCACCGTGCTCTGTGACCACCGTGTCCACATCTGAGCGCGACATGCTGACGGCTGAGGGATCTAACATCGGGACAATGCGCGACTGCTGCGCGCGCCCGGCCAAAGCAGTGGCCGCAACGATGCCCATTCCTCCTTGGCTGGCACGTGCGCCACGCGTTAAGTCAACCAAACCGCCGATGCCGCTGACTTGCCGCCCTTTCAAGGTGGCGCAATTGACTTGTCCCAGAAGATCAATCTCCAGAGCAGAGTTGATCGCCTTCAAATGCGGCAGGCCAGCCAGAGTGGCGTAGTCATGGGTATGGCTGACTGGGGAGAACTGCACCAGGCAAGGATCTGAAACCGCTTGGTACAGCGCCGCGCTTCCGATTGCCATGCCTGTGCAAACGGGGGGTGAATGCACTGAGGACAAAAGCAAACTGCCGCTTTCGATCAAGCCCAACAATGCATCTGAGACCATGCCCGAATGCACCTTCAAATGCCGATGTGATGTGAGCGCGCCCATCACTTCGGCCTGCAAACGGCCCAAGCCAAATTGCAGGGTGTCGCCATCGCTTACAAGTTGTGCCACTTGCTTTGCCACTGCGCTCAGCGCAGGGTTGCCGGTGCCTGGGGCAATGCTCAATGGCGGCAGGGCCGCCTGGGCCCAGGCGTTGATGCGTGAGACAGGAACAAAGGGGCCACGAGTGCGCGGCAGCATGGGGTTCATGTGCGCTAGAACGATCGCGTCTGAATGAATCGCTTGCATGACCGAAGGTGTGAAATCGGCGGCTAAAGACAAGCTGCAATGACCCTGATCATCGGGACTGGCCAAATGTAGCATCACAATATCAAAGCGGCCTGGTTGACTGAGGTAGCGAGCGATCTCGCTGTAGTGCAAGGGCAAGTAGTCCAGCGCACCACGCTGCCAACTGGCATGAAATTCGGGAGATAAAAAGAAAGAGGTGGCTTTGGCTTGAGGGTGCAAAGCTGAAGGATCAAAGCGGTTCACGCCCGGAATCCAAGCGCCACAAAATGAAACGCCTGCTGCAACCTCTGGCTGCTCAAGTAACCATTGTTGAAACAACGGAGACTGACCTGCGCAGCCCGGCCAGTAGACGCTCGCGCCAGGGCGCAGGAAATGACACAGGTCTTGGGGGCTTAATTGCTTGGGCATGAAGCTGTCGAATGAAAGAGAGACAAGCGGCATGGGTCCGCGGTCTTCACAGAAGATCTCACTTTTTGTTGCTTTGTTGCTTTTTGTAGTAAGTCCAGCTGGTTTCGTTCGGACTTGTAAAAGTTGTGGGTGAGCTTTGGTATTGTGGATAGTGCGCGCGCGTGTACTCTCGCAGATCCAGGGGCAACTCGTCGAAGCTGGAAAACTTTTTACCATGCCCGCTGTAGAGCAGGTAGCCAGGGCGGGTGCCCATTTTCATCCAAGGCAACCACGGACCGGTGCGAGACCATGAGTAGGTAATCGGAACACTGCTCGTTTGGGGATCGTTCAGGTCAGAGGCTTTGGCGAAAAAAGTGAAATGCTCAGACGCCAAATAGGTCGGCCCGGTGGACTCAGCAGGAAATTCGGCAGGCAGCAGTGCGTTGGGGTAGGCCAGCGGAATATCAAGCCTTAAAAAAATGTCGTTGCCGCTTTGCATGAATGGAAAGCGACCCACCTCGCCTGGCTTGGTGGCGGAGTAGCGAGAGTTGACGGGGTCGTTGGCGACTTGCACAACGGTGTTGGTTTCTTGTGTGAAGGGGTTAACCCATTTGCTCAGGACTTCCCCGCTGGCCAGGTCTTTGTAATAAGCCACCTCCCGCGTGATGAACTGCGCACTGCCGTCTTCGAGCTTGACAAAGCGGCCCACGTTAAAGCCGTCGAGCCGCATGATAGGGCGTGGCCGCTCACCGGGCACCACGGCGAACAGGGTGACCCACCAGTTGGCAAAGGCCTCGCGCCCGTCGTTGCTCGCACGCATGCGCATGAACGAGTCTAACTGTCCGGTAGCTGAGCTCAAGTCCAAGGCTGCGGCATTGCCGGAAAAGCCCAGTGTGCCAGCCCAAAAGCCAGCCAGCATGGCCCAAAGAGCGATGTGTCGAGGATGAAGTGACATGTGGTTTCCTGATTCAAGGCGGGACCTGGAAGGAGGCAGCTGATCCAGATCAAAAAAGTTAAAGTTGTCCGTACAACTGAAAACGAACCGATGTTATCATCAATTCATGCCCCGCTCTTGAGGGCTAGAGACATATGGAAGGAACTTTTCCAATGACAAACCCATCACCCCCCCAGCCCAGCTGGCGGCAAATTGGCCGGCACGCGGTGTTTCCCAATGCGACACATGACGAGGTGGCTCGGTTTGATTTCTTGATGCGGCTGAACATGCATCTGGCGCAAGCGGTGCAGCCCGGGGTCAAGCTCGCCTATGACACGCGAGTTGCGCCGGCTTTCGCAGCCGAGCATGGCCGCCAGCCAGCAGACCGCCATGAGGTGCGCAAGGCGATGCAAAAAGATTTGCATTACCAACTCTGGAGTGCCTTGCGCCGCAACACCATGGAGCAGCGTCAGCAAGCTGGGCGCAGCGTGGTATTTCGGCAATTGGCGCAGCTCAGAGCCGCAGCTGACAAAATCAACGAAGGCGCGAGCACGCTCAAGCTGGACAGCAGCATTGTGCAGCCGCGCTACGCCAGCGTGGTGGACATCCATTGCATGCCGGGCAATTACCACACAGAAGAAGTGGCACGCGACATTGCCCCGGGGGCTAATTACGATGCAGGCTTGTTTGTGACCACGGCTGGCGCCTTGGGCAGTTACTCCGATGGTGGAGGACAGGCGGTGGTGGATTGGCTCAAAAAGAACAAGCCTGGGTGGTCACCCAAACGCATCTTGGACATTGGATGCACCATTGGCCACAACGCGGTGCCATTGGCGCAAGCCTATCCCGATGCGCAGGTGGTGGCCATTGACACGGCAGCCCCGGTGCTCAGATACGGGCATGCAAGAGCTGTGTCTTTGGGTGTTGGCAATATCGAATTTCAGCAAGCCAGTGGCGAGGCGGTGCCATTTCAAGAAGGTGAATTTGACTTGGTGACCACCGCCATGTTTTGGCATGAGACCTCCACCAAAGCCATGCCGCGGATCATGAAAGAGGTTCACCGCGTTTTAGCACCTGGTGGACTAACCCTGCATTTGGAGCAACCGCAGTACCAAAATATGGCGCCGTTTGAAGCGTTCATGCGTGATTGGGACAGCTACAACAACAACGAGCCATTTTGGACACGCATGCATGAGGTTGATCTGGACGCGTTGATGACGCAAAGCGGATTTCCAAGTGGCGCGTACTTTGAAACCACGATGCAAGCCAAGGTCGATCGCACACTTTTTCCCGCACCGGCCGGTTCTGAGCCAGGATCACATGAAGATTACGGTCGCACGCCCAAGTGGACTGCCTTTGGCGCGATCAAACCAGGAGCACTCGCATGAGCAGCGCCCACCTTCAAGAGCCTGAAAATCTAGACCCCGTGGTCATGGCCAATCGCCGTGCCAAAGGCAAGCGACCACAATTTTTGGACGATCCGGCGGTTGAGCGCGTCATGTCCATTGCAATGAGCGTGGCTGCTGAATTGGCGGTGGCGCGTGAGCGCATTGATACCTTAGAGCGTTTGCTGGCACAAAAAGGCATTTTGAGCGCGGCAGAAATTGAAGCGTTTCAGCCCGATGCAAAGGCGCAGACTGATCGCAACGATTGGGGCCGCAATTACATCGCCCGAGTGCTGCGTGTGGTCGATCAAGACGTTCAAGCCATGGCCGGGGTGCAAGATCCCTCTCTTGAATTGATCATCCAAGAGTTGGGCGCCAATGCAGAAAAACCTGGCCACTGATAACGGCCTGAGCGTGTCTCAGCTTAAAACCCCAGCACTTCGCAAGGATTCAATTTGGGCTGGGGTGTAGCCAGCTTCTTGCAACACCTCTTGGGTGGAAGCGCCAAGTGCGTCAAGATGGCCGTTGAGCTGGCCGGGCTCGTAGCGAAACTTGATAGGTAAGCCTAAATGGGCTTGCCCGTTGGGCTGCTCAATGCGCAAGCCGCGGGCCGCTGCGTGCGCACTGTTGATGGCCTCGTGCAAGCTGCGCACAGGGGCCCAAGCAAGGTCTAAAGGGTCCAATAAAGCTTGCCATTGGGCCAGTGTTTTTTGCGCAAAGCGCTCGCGCAAGAAAGCCCGCACAGGCTCGTGCGCTGCGCCCGGTGGCTGCAGCGCAATGGGGATGAGCGCTTGCCCTTCGAGCGCAGTCAGCAGTGCTTTGACAAATTTAGGTTCACCTCCAGCCAGCGCCAAATGTCTGTCGTCTGCACAGGCGTAGATGGCGTTGAAAGACGAGCCGCCCCAAGAGCGTTCGTCCTTCACAACCGGCGCACGCTCTTCAGCAAAAACCGGCCCCATCACGTTGGGCGTCCAGGCCAGCAACGCGTCATACATGGACATGTCGATGTAGTCGCCAAGCCCTGAAGTTTCTCGCCGAAAAAGCGCCATCAAAATGCCGGACAAAGCCATCAGTGAAGCGGCCATATCCGAAGCGGGTACGCCCGGAATTGCGGGCTGACCGTCAGCACCCAAGTTGACAGACAACAGGCCGGCTTCAGCTTGCACAGCCATGTCGTGCGCCGCTTTGTGCGCCAATGGCCCGACTTGGCCAAAGGCGCTGATGGCGCAATACACAATGCGTGGGTTGACGGCGCGCACGTCTTCATAGCCGATGCCAAGACGATCCACCACGCCAGGTCGAAATGCTTCAACGATGACATCGGCATCACACGCCAATTTCAGGAAAACATCACGCGCTTGAGGCGCTTTGAGGTTCAGAACGATGCAACGTTTGTGGCGGTGTGTGTTGCGAAACCAAACGCTGTGGCCGTTTTCAGACAAGCCCACATTGCGCACGGGCTCACCTTGAGGGGGCTCGATTTTGATGACGTTGGCACCGTGGTCGGCCATCATCATGGTCAAGTGGGGGCCTGGTAAAAATTGCGACAGATCTAACACGCGCAAGCCTTGCAGTTTCATGCTGTGCAAACTCCATTTAAATGAAGCGATAAGAGAGTGTTTTCATGTCCCATGGGTGCAATGGACTGCAGACCGCTTGGCAATTGACTTTGTTCTGCCGCAAGCGGGGTGCTCATGGCGGGCAGGCCCGCCATATTGGCAATGGCGGTGAAGTCGGCTTGGTTGACGGGTGCTGGCGTCTCAAATGAAAACGCACATTGCGGCGCCGTGGGCAGCAGCATCACATCTCCGTGCTCAAACCAGCGTTCAGTCTCTTCTTTGGCCAAAGCAAAGACTTGCAGTGCCTGCGCCAATGTGGTGGTCGTCTGTTGTTCGCCGTGACGCATGAAGCGGGCAAGGTCAGGTGAGAACAGGTCAGGATGCTGCGCCCAATCTGCCCGGTGTTCAATCAGCAAATCAGCTTCAGCCAAAATGAGGCCAGCGCGCCTTGCGCGACCAAACGGATAGTCTGTCAAGCTGATTTCACAGACCTCGTCACCGCGCTGTCGCAAAGCCGTTAAGGCCTTGCGGTAGGCGCTGGCCACATCTAACGTGACACCCAACGATTCGATATCAGAGGCGGCGACAAAGCGCGGTCGTTGGAGTGCTTGAAAAACAGGCACTTGGCGCGCATCTGGGCAGTCTGCATCATAGGCACTGATTGACGGCAGGACCAATGCCAGATCGCGCTGTGATCGTGTCAAGGTGCCGATGTGGTCCAGCAATCGGCAACAGGCCACCGAGCCTTGCGTCGAGACTTTGCCAAAACTAGCTTTGAATCCGACCACGCCGCAGTAGGCAGCAGGAATGCGCACTGAGCCCATCGTGTCAGTGCCAAGGGCCAATGCACACAGCCCCGCCGCCACAGCGGTGGCTGACCCGCCACTGGAGCCGCCGGGTGTGAAGCCGGCACGCAGCGGATTCTCGCAGCGCCCAAAATGAGGGTTGTCGTTGGTGGCGCCCAATGCTGCTTCATGCATGTTCAGCTTGCCCATGACCAGCATGCCTGCTTGCCGAAGTTGGCGCACCACAAAAGAGTCACGGGTGGCCATGCGTGCGCGCCGCGTTGCCATGCCCGCAGTGGTGGGCATGCCCATCACATCGATGTTGTCTTTGACGGCCAAGCTCAGTCCATCCAGGGGCCCAAGCAGCTTGCCATGTTTGCGCCGCGCATCGCTCTTTGCCGCATCACGCAGGGCACCTTCATCATCGATGTGCAGGTAAGCATTTAACACAGGGTTGCGCGCATGGATGCGCTTTAACAAAGTGTGGGTCAATTCAAGGCTGGTGCAAACGCCGCTTGAAAGCGCGTGTGATTGCGCGCTGAGGTCTTGCATCGAAAGTGAATTCAACATGGCAGGGTCAAGCAAAGCGTTTGTCAATCAGACGAATAGGTTTTTGGCGGCTCTCGATGCCCGTCAATTCGGCCAATGCTTTGGGGGCCAGCAGCTCCACTTGTATCTCAACGCCCAACTTGCGTTTGAGCAATTCGCGATAAGCTTGCGCATGGGCTGGGGTTTTTTCGCCATGCGTCTCGATGCTCACGATCAACTCATCGCGGCCAGCCGCGTCGCGCAAAGCGGTGCATAAAAATTCCCCCGCAAAATCGGCTCGCTCCTCCAAGATCGGCCCCATGGCTTGCGGGAAGATATTGATACCGCGCAGTTTGACCATGTTGTCGCTGCGGCCCAAAAAGCCTGCAATTCTTTGGAAGTTAAAGCCCAGCGACGATGGCCTTGTGATGACTTGCGTGATGTCATGCGTGTTAAAGCGAATGATGGGGTAAATATCGTCTTTGTAGAGGCAGGTGACGACGATGTCGCCCACATCGCCTTGCGGCACTGGCAGTCCCGTTTCAACGTCTGCCACTTCCACATACTGGGCGTCCTCCATCAGGTACAGGCCGTCGTGATCGGGCCCCTCCCCTGCAATGGCCCCGGTGTCTCCCACACCGTACCAATCGTACAACTCTGCGCCACCCCAAGCCTGTGACAATGTCTCGCGCGACTCACGGCCCAAGTGACCGCAAATTCGTTTGACGGGGATGTCTTTGCCTGGCGTGATGCCTTGCTCGCGTGCCACATCGGCCAAGCGCTTGATGTAGTCGGCAAATCCAACCACGACATTGACCCCAAAGTCTCGCATCAATTCGACTTGCTTGACCGAGGGCGTCTCCACACCCGTGCCAGGGGTGATCAACAAAGCGTTGGTGTAATGCAAAATTGCTTCACGCACATAGTGGCCCCCATTGATCATGCCGTGGCCATAAACAGAGTGCACTACTTCTTGCGCTTGAAGGCCTTGCATTCGGTAAATGCGGGCCAGCAGCAAGCTTTGAATTTCTCGGCTCTTGGGGCTAAACAGCAAAGGTTGAGGCCGCCCGGTGGTGCCGCTGGTGGTGTGCAAAATCATGGGCCAGCGACTGCCGTTGATGGGGATATCAGCGCCATGAAAATCACCCAATGGCGGCGCCATTGCCACGCTGTCCATGATTTCTTGTTTGCCAAATGTGGGCAGTAGAGTGATGTCTTGCAAACCAGAAATATCTGCCGGCACCAAGCCCTTTGCGCCCCACAAGCGTTGGTAAAACGGGATTTGCCAAGCACGTGCCATCAGCTTTTGAAAGCGTTGGTTTTGCAAGTCAAAAAGCGCATCGCGGCTGATCTTGGCCAGCCTGTGCGTGAATTCATCGCCCAGCGGATAGTCGCTCAAAATTTGCCGAATATCGAAGGACTCAAAGTAAGAAAGGTGGTTCATCTGGGATCGGTTTGAAGGGTGGGCTTCGGGAGTGCTTTGCAAGTTGGCCGGTGTTATGTGCTGACGACTGGCTCCAGCATCAGGCGAACCCAGTCACGGACATCGTCCACTTGTGCCAAGGCGCAGCAACTGGCATGCAAACTTTGTGAATGTGCCAAACTCATTCCTGCATGAGCGCAGCAGGCATCAAATTTGGCGCGCTGTGCAGCAGTGGAAAGTGGGCGCAGGGGATGCCCTAAAACGGCAGGCAAGTCAATTGTCAAGCTGCGTTGATCGTGAGTTTGCACGAGTAAGCTTTGTGGGCTCAAGGCGTTGGGGTCAGTGCATGCGTTTGGCACAGCCCGCACCTTTTGTGCCAGCGCAAGGCGCTCGGGGTCACGCAAGGACTCGGCGCTGAAGTCGTCCAAATTCACGCGCTGTTCAAGCAAATAAGTGGCCACCAAATACGGCAAACACAAGCGCGCATAGTTCACGTCCATGTCGACTTTGGCGGGCCGGCCCACCAGTCGCACAATCAAAGGCGGTGCGGCCAATTCAACGCAAACCACCTGGCTGGCCGTCAACCCGTGTTGTTGCATCAACACACTCAAACCGTCCAGCGCGCCATGACCGGCTCGGCCTGTAGGGAAGGGTTTGTGGCTGAGCTCACTGATGCGCCAAACGTGCCCTAACTGCGCAAACACATCTTGAACTTGTGCGCGCCGGGGTGCTAATGGGGCATCAAATAGCTCGTAGTAACCAAAGGGCCCTTCCAGCACGTCTTTGGGCCCACTAAAGCCTGCCAAGGCCAAGTCAAGCGAGACCACAGCCGTGCGCGAGGCCAGACCCACTTGCAATGCCAACATGGGCGAGCCTTCGGTGTGGGCTTGCATGGTGCCAGCCAATTGGCTGTAGGCGATGCCCAAAGCATCGGCGGTCTGCGCGCGCGTGCAACCAGTGAGTTTGGCTAACCCGATGACGGCGCCCAATGCGCCGCACATGGCGGGACGAAAAAACCGCATCGGCGCAATTTGTGCAATGCCGATGGTGCATGCCACATCGACCGCCAACACCAGAGATGCGATCAAGGCTTGGCCTGTAACGGGTGTGCCTGCTTGACTCAGGCGCTCAGCCTGAGCCACCAGCGCTGGCAAGATGGCGGCCATCGCGTGGACCACAGCTTGCTCATGTACGCAGTCAAATTCTTGGTTGTGGATTTGATAGGCGTTGAGCATGGCCGCGCTGGGGGCAGGCCAAAGCTGGCCGTTGTGCCACTGGCGCGCGCCATATGTTGGGCCCGACGCCGGGGCCATGCTTGTGGTGCCAATTTGCCCCCAACTTTGGGCTGCAGTTGTGACCTGTGCCAAACGCGGATGCATGCTGCCAGCCACGGCAACCCCAAGCGAGTCGGTGATGAAAGTGATGGCCGCCTGCACTGCCGAGGCAGGCAAATCAGACCAGCAGATGGCCTGGGCATGGTCGAGTAAAACGTCTTCTAATTTCATGGTTGAATGATTTTGTACAAGGCATTGAGCGAGGTCGCAGAGGCTAATTTTTCAGTCACCGTGATGGCCGCTTCAATTCGCACCTGGCCCCAGCCCGCAGCCTCCATGAGCATCCGGGCCTTGGCGCGCAAGGCCGAGTCTGTCAAAGGCTGGTCAGGGTCGCCATAGGTGTCATGGACCAAAGCTTGGCTGCTAGTGCCGTCTCTCCAGCTAATGCAAACGCGCGCGCCGTAGTGCTGCGGGTAACGCAGCTCTAAACTGCGATCTTGGTGCACTGAAATGCGTTTGCGAAGGGCCTGTACATTGGGGTGACGCAATGCGGGTGCTTGGTAATGCGCTAGTTGTGGTTCACCCCACTGCGCCCAAGCGGCCAAAGCGTGTTGGATTGAAAAGCGTGCTTGAGATGGGTCCACTGGCAGGGATTGATTGCAAAATCGCAGGGCATCGGCGTAGCTGAAAACTTCCACTTTGTGAATCAGTGAGGGTTTTAAAATGCGCCCCGCTGCGGCTTGGCGAAAGGCATCCATGGCCGGGTGGGCGTGCCGACATGCTGGCCAAGGTTTGATGCTCATATCGTCTAGCCAAGGGGTTGGCCGCGCTTCATCGAGCATGCTCACATTGGCTTTGGGGGCAGTAGCTGCAAACCATCCCGAGGGCCCATCCAAAACGCCCAAAGGGCCGGTCAAACCGACGCTGGCCAATTGTGCAGCTGTCAAGCCTTCACGGGCAGCACTCGCTGTGTGCCAAGCTTTCCCCATGTTCGGTTCATGGCGAACTTGCCACAGACCGCCGCTGCGCGTGCCGGCAATTGCCAAAGCTTGCGCCGTGCGATCGAGGTCCAGGTGCATGACGGATGCTGCCGCCGCCGCTGCGCCAAAACTGCCGGCGGTGGAGGTGGTGTGCCAGTACCTGTAGTGGGATGGCCCAAGCGCCCGGCCTACGCGAATCATGGCCTCGTAGCCACGGGCAATGCCGTTGAGCAACTGCGCGCCTGATGTCTGTGGCCCTGAAGCGGCCAACGCAGCTGGAATCACCACGGGGCCAGGGTGCAAGATGGAGCTGCGGTGCACATCGTCCATCTCCAGGGCACTGCCCAAAGCGCCATGATAGGCCGCAGCGGCAGCGGCATCTGAGCTGCGGCCCGCTAAAGTGGGGTGAGGGCCAAGCGCTTGCAGTTCAAGCCAACGCCCAAAAACCAAACCCTGCGGGCTTGTGCTGCCGTGTGCTGCGCAGCCGAGCCAATCGAGTAAGTGCAATGAAGCTTTGGCCAACATAGGCGCATCTGCCTGGATGGCGCAAACAGCTTGCGCCAGCCGCTCAACGGCCGTGCGCTGGACAATGGCGGCAACTTGCGTCATGTCGTCGAATCAACGACCTGGTGGGTCGGCCAGCACGCCCCGATCGTGCAGCGCTTGCAACGCGCGCTTCTGGGTGGCACTGAAGTGAGATCGGTTAGGAACTTGCGGCGCGCCTTGCGCGTCCAGCATGCTGTTGGCTGGATAGACCGAGCCAGTGTAGAGGGCGCTGAACAACTCCAAGCGTTGCCGCGAAAGCAAGTTGGTCATGTTCGGTTTTGCGCGTGCGCGGCGCACCGCCGCTATGTCAATCTCGGCGTTGGCCACCATCGACTCGCCAAAGCCGGCCTCGGCCCTGACCTGGCCTTTGTGATCGATCACCTTGGACATGCCGTCGGTCGATTGCGCTGGAAAGTCGGTGTTCAAAATGCCAGCGCTGTTGGCCGAAACCACCCAAGCCATGTTTTCATACGCGCGAGCCCTTTTGGCAACATCTTTAGGGGTCAGATCAGGACTGCCCGGCTCGCTGGTGGAGTGCAGAAAAACCTCAGCACCTCGCAGTGCCAATGCCCGAGCAATCTCAGGGAAAAGAATTTCTTCTGATGCGATGCAGGCCAATCGTCCCAACACGGTGTGGGCCACAGGGAAGACGGCCTCCAGTCCATAAATTTCAAGATAACGATCCCACACATCGTGCGGGGTTGGCGCAAACATGGAAATCAGGCGTCGGTAGCGCAGCACTGTCTTGCCTGTGTCGTCCACGATGAAACTGGTTTGAAAGTAAAAGCCAGGAAAGTGCGCATCAAGCTCATAGCAATTGCCGGAAATAAAAACCTGCGACTTGACGGCCATCTGTGCGACAGCGGCATACTCCGGCCCTTCGGGGTGCCAAGCGGCGCGCTCGGCCCAGACAGGTAAGGGATCACCCAAGGGAAAACTGGAGGCGAAATACTCAGGCAAGACGACCAAGCGCACCTCTGGGCCGATGAACTGTTTGGACGCATGAATTTGTTGTCCCACGCGAAGGATGTTGCTGCGCATCCATTCACGCGCAGTGGCCGTATCGGGTGCGCGGTTGATCGCGTGGCAAGGCGTTTGCAGCGCTAACGCAACGTAGGGCTGGACTTCGTGCAAGGTATCTGAAGTGGCAGCATTGTTCATGGGACTGCTTTCGCAGTCGGCGTTAGCGCCGCACCCAGGCCGTCTATCAAAACGACGGTGAATTCACCGGCGCCTTCACGCAGGCTGCACGCATGACGGTATTCAGGCGAATCCCAAAAAGCTTTGGCTGCGCTGCGGTCGGGCCATTGACTGACAACGGTTTTGACTTGCGGCCAATCGCCCTCCAGCACTTCGGTGTGGCCTGCCAAAATCAGGTATTGACCGCCAAAGCGTGCGACCAAAGCCGGTACCACGGCGGTGTAGTCTTTGAATCGCTCTGGATCGGTGATGCGTGCTTGCACGATCATATAGGTGCTCATGAATGCTTCTGCCTTTCTGGCTTGCGCCACACTGTGATCAAAGCCCTGTCAATTCAACCAATTCATAGCGTGTCTGCATGTAGCCGCCCACGCCGCCTTGGAGGTAAATGTAATTGCCATCGGCACTGCACCACACATCGTAAGGGGGATGCTCTTGCGGCAATTGGCCCGCGGTGTCAACATATCGAAAATGCAAAGACTCAAACTTGCCAGCACCGACGGAAATGCTTTCGGCGCCAACAAACTCTAAGCCAAAACCCAGGGGAAAAAGCATGGGGCCTGTCGCCCCTCGGTGGTCTGGCGAGGTGAGCATCAGGTTGGGGAAGAACTCGCGTCCTGGGCCTTTGGACAAATCGTACAACCGCAAAATCAAGGCGTCGCCGCAAATGGGGTGCGCGCCCAATGCACGAATGGGCGCGGTCAATTCAATGCGCTGGGAAGAGCGTCCGGACTTGCGGTTGTAAGCCTCACACTCGGCACAGGTGTCGGTAAAACGCATCAACCCCGTGCCTTCGTATTGGTCACCCACGGTCAAGCGAACCGAACAATCGATGGGCCGGCCTTGAGGGTCTAGGCTGAGCACCACATCGCGAATCACATTCGGTGCATCGTCAATTTCGCAGTGAGCGTGGACCACGCGTACACCGTCGGCCTGATCGGTCATGATGAAGTACTCTCGGCCACGCTCGTGCCCCATGCGCTCGGGTTTGGCGCTGGTGTAGCGGATGGTTCCTCGCAGGCTGCGGTGCTTCATGGGAAAATTTCTCCAGAGTACGTGTTGAAAATTTGTCCGGACAACCAGTATACTTCTGTCAGAGCAAAAGTTGCAAAGTCAGTGGCAATCAAAGGAGCGGCATATGGGTGCTTATGAGTTGGGAATTTTGAAATGGCTGCACATTATTTGCATGGTGTATTGGCTGGGCGGTGAGTGGGGTGTCTTTCAGACATCCTACAACGTGGTCAACCACAAACTGCCCTTGGAGGAGCGGCGGCGCCACATGGAAACCGCATACCGAATTGACATCTTGGCACGCACCGGCATCATCATGCTGTTGCCATTGGGTTTGCACATGGGCAATATTTGGACCATTCAGCCGTACGGTGGGTCTGCCTTGACCATCATGTGGGTCTTGTGCATCGCTTGGCTGGCGCTGTGTTGGTCGGCCTTCATTTTCCGTGAGACGGACATCGGTATCCGTTTGACCAAGATGGACGAGGCGATTCGATTTGTTCTGATTCCCTTGTTGTTTCTTTCTGCCCTGTCTTCACTTTTGGGTTACGGCCCCTTCTTGGCGGAGCCCGGTATGCTGTGGTACTCGGCCAAAATACTGGTCTACTCTTTGATGCTGGTTTTGGGCCTGCTGCTGCGCTTTATCATGCGTGAGTGGACGGTGTTGTTTCGCCGTTTGGCCACCGAAGGATCGCCCCCAGAGGTGGAAAGGCAGCTGGAAAAATCAATTGCCTTTGGGCGCAAAATTGCATACTGCTATTGGGTCGGAATTTTGTCGGTGGCATTCTTTGCTGCCGTCAAACCTTTTTAAAGTTTCAACTAAAAATTGGGCTCACGCCGATCTATGAAGGCCTGGGCGCCTTCAGCAAAGTCAGGCCCGCGAAAGGCCGATTCAAAATCTGCGCGCAACTGCCCTGCAGGCGTATGGCTGAGGTTGGACAGCAAGCCCAAAGTGGCTTTGATCCCCGCCATGGAGGTGCGCGAACTGCGGGCCATTTCCTGGGCGCGCTGCGCTGACAAATCGGCCAAAGCGCCGGGCTCAACCAGAGCATCCAAAATACCCCAATCGAACGCCTTGGCGGCGTCAACGCGCTCACTGCGCATGAGCATGCGTCTGGCTTTGGCATCGCCAATCAGCCGGACCACCAAGCGTGTGTCCTCTAAGCCGTAGAGCAACCCTAGCCGGGCGGGTGTGATGGCAAATGAAGAGCGGGTAGAACCGATTCGGAAATCACATGCCGCTGCCAACGCAAAGCCCCCGCCAAAGCATGGACCGTCAATCACGGCCATGGTTGGTATCGGCAGGTTGGTCAGTGCCAGGCCCGCTGCCAGCACTGCAGCTTGGTTGGAGGCCATGGCCAAGGGGTCTTGCAGCGCAGCATGGAGCTCTTGAATGTCGGCCCCAGCGCAAAAAGCCCCCGGTACACCTTGCAGGATCACGGCCCTGGGCGCATGGTCGGCTTTTGCCAGCCAGGCAGCTTGAAAATTTTCAAAGTGCTGCGCAAGCGTGCGCCACATCTGTTGTGTGAATGCATTTTTCTTTTCTGCACGATCAATGGTGATGTGTGCGATCCCATCGTTGAGTTCGAATTCAATCATGGCAAGTCAATCAATGTAAGCGCCAAGGCGGCGCTGGGTTAAACTGAAAAAGACGTCCGGACAAGTTTAAAGGAGATGAGACATGGCGCAAGTTCATAGCGAGGCAGCGGGGCCACTGCGGCACGCAACGCTCATTGTCTCTGACCTGCCGGCCATGGTATCGGCTTATGCGTCTTTAGGCCTTCGCCCAGGTGCGACTGGATCAATCAGCAAGCAAGTTGCGGCTGACTGGGGGCAACCCCAGTTGGCTGGGCGAATCATGCTGGAGCTTGCGCCACAAGCAGGTGGGCCTAGCTTGCTTCGGATGATAGAAATACCGGGCGCACCGGCAAGGCCCACGCGTCAAACGCACGGTTGGATGGCGCTTGAAATTTTGGTGCGTGACGTAGATGCCTTGGCCGCCACTTTGCCTGCCAACGGCTTTGAGGTGGTGGGGCCGCCAGCAGACTTGGACGTCAGCCCCAACATTCGAGCGATGCAATTGATTGGGCCGGCAGGAGAGATGCTGTACCTGACGCAAGTCAAGGCGCCGGTGCCTCCTTTCTCGATCCCGCAGTCCAGTGACCTGCCTGCAAACGCCGACTTGGGGCAGCTCTTCATCGCCGTGATGTCAGCACCCTCAAGGCAAGCTGCGGTCTTGGCCTGCGAGGGGCTCAAGCCGTTGGCTGCGTTGCACTTTGACACCAAGATCACGGTGCTCAACCGCGCCTTGGGACACCCGGTTGACAAGCGCTGGCCGGTGGCGACTTTGCAATTTGAGGCAAGCTGTTTGTTTGAAATTGACGAGGTGATAGACGCTCAAGTTGGCACTGCCCCAAGGGGCGCACTGCCCCAAGGCTTGGCCTGGATCACCATTCAAACGCCCAATGGCAACGCAGCAATGCGGGGCTTGAAGGAGATCTCGCCCGGTGCGTGGCTGGAGTGTGTGCCTGCGCCTTGAGGTGGGCTTAGGTGATCTGCGAGTCTGTGGCTTTGGGGTACCACCAGGGTGAATCTGCACCACCGTCTTTGATCATGAAAGCCTGCTGACGGTAAAAGCGTTGAAGGCTGGGGGCGCCCATTCGCGAACCGCCCAGCCCAGAGGCCTTGAAAGACTGCTTGGCAGCATCGTGCACGATTGCAGTCAACGAGGCATCGTTGATCGAGACAGCCCCCGCGTGCAGTTGCGCGGCGATGTTTTTGGCACGCTCGATGTCGCGTGAAAACACACAGGCTGACAAACCAAAAATGCTTGAATTGGCCAATTGCACTGCTTCCTCTTCTGTCTCAAAAGGCATCACAGGCAAAATAGCGGCAAACGTTTCTTCCGTCATGATGGCCATCTCGGGTGTGACATCCACCAGCACAGTAGGCTCACACCAAAGACCGCCATGGTGTTCGCGCACTTGTCCGCCGACCACAGCTTTGGCGCCTTGTGACAATGCCTGCGATAAATGTCTTTGCACAATCGGTGCTTGCACCCCCGCGATGATCGGCCCAATTTGCCCTTGATCAATTTCCAAGAAATTGCTCTTGAGGCCCGAAACCTCCAGCTGCAGTGCGGCTACAAAGGGCGCAAAAATACTGCGGTGCACATAGCAGCGCTCGATCGATTGGCAACTTTGACCGGCGTTGACCATGCTCCCCCAGGCCAAGGCCCGTGCGGCTTGCGCGATATCGGCATCTGCGCACACGATGGCGGGGTCTTTGCCGCCCAACTCCAAGTGCGCAGGGATAAAGCATTGCGCAGCCAACTCACAGACGCGCCGACCGGTACGCACACTGCCGGTAAAACAAATCAAATCGCTGTTGCGAATCAGTGCCTCCCCGGTCTGGCCGGGGCCTGTCACAAAGCCCAAGACCTTGGACAAGGCGGGAACCCGTGCAATGGTTTTTTGAAAAACCGGCACAAAACGGGGTGTGGCTTCGGAAGGCTTGACCATCACCGCGCAGCCCACTGCCAAAGCAGGGATGGCGTCGATCATGGAGAGCATCAAGGGGAAGTTCCAAGGGCTGATCACGCCTGCTAAAACGTAAGGCCGTCTGTGCTGCTCAATCAAAATGCTGGGCACTTGGGAGCGCCTGGGCGCCTCATGGGACATCAGCGCGGGTGCCGTGGCAAGCCAACGCCGTAAAGTATTTTGAACGCCATTGACCTCCATCGCAGACTCTTGCTGGCGCCCCGTATCTTGGCTCAAGGCTTGTACAAGCGCATCCCGGTCGGCGTCAATGGCATCGATCAATTCAGCCAATGCAGCCAGGCGCTGCTGCAGGGATAGCGCTGCCCAATCTGTTTGTGCCTGACGCAATGCATTGGCCACATCGGCCACTTGCGCTGCGTTGTAGACGGGCATCAAATAGTCACTCGCGCCGCTTCTGGGGTTGCGCGTAGGCAGGCTGCTGGCGTCGGTCATGGTCAGGGTTTTCTTTCTTGCTGCGTGCGCTCCAACTCAGCCAGGTACTTTCGGCGTATGGCAGGAATTAAGAAAAATGGGATCAAGCCATAAAGCAATGGCACAGCAGATACAGCCAAGTGCAAATTGGCTTCTCCAAACACCCGCGTGGACAACCACCCCACCGAGGTTGGCCCTAAGCCCAACCCGGTGATGCTGATCACCATGTAATAAAGTGCTACGACTTGACCGCGAATGGCCGCTGGCGTAATGTCCAAAAGACAGACCATGCCGGTAACGCTCATGGTACCAATGCCCACCGTGCCCAAACCCAACATCACAAAAGCCAAGAAGGCGGTGGGCATCATCAGGGCCAACACCGAACTGATCAACATGACAACAAAGCCGATCCACAGCACGCGAAATGGCGCATCGTGAAGTCCGGCCTTGCGCCAGCGATCGCACATGATGCCTGCAGTGGCCACCGTCATGGGCCCAATGGTCAGGGTCATCAAGCCATTGACCCAAGCGTAATCGCGAGGCTGCCAGTCATAACGGCGGGCGAACGCGCTGGCATTGAAACCATGGCTGTAGGCGATGATGGTCATCACGCAAATCAAAGCGAACAGACCCACGAAGGCGCCACTGTGGCGCTTGACGTGGCCTAAGCTGTCAGCAAATCCGGTGCCTGCTTGTGCGGTGTCTGCTTGCGTTTTGCGGCGCATTGGCTCCGGGATGAACAAAAAGGCGATGGCCAACAACAAGCCTGGCAAGCCAACTACAAGAAATGCAAATTGCCAAGGTTTTGTGGCACCGATCAGCGGCAAGTCGATGCTGCTCGATGTCTTGGCCCACGTCAACACCAGCGCACCAATGAGCGAGGCAATGCCAGCGCCCAAAGAAAGTGCCGCAGAATAAACAGCGATGGGCTTGCCCCTTCGCTCGGGCGGAAAACTGTCGCCAATCATGGACATCGCACAAGGGCTGAGCGTGGCCTCTCCCACACCCACTCCCATTCGCGCAAAAAACAAATGCCAAAAGCTGCGTGCCAGACCCGAAGCAGCCGTGGCGGCAGACCAAAGGGCGATGCCTGCGGCCACAATCCATGTGCGCCGGCGCCGGTCAGCCAACCAACCTAAAGGTAAGCCCATGGTGGCGTAAAACAAAGCAAAGGCCGGGCCAATCAGATAACCCAGGTCTTCATCTTTCAATTGCAAATCAGCCTTGATGGGCTCGATCAACAACCCCAAAATGCCGCGATCGACAAAAGAAAAAATATAAGCAATGGTCAATAAAATAACCATCGACCATGCAGTGCGAGAGGCAGGCCAAGGATGTTCGCTCATGTGCTTGTCGCTCCATTGATTTTGTAGATCACCACCAAATTGTCGTCAAAGTCAACGATCCCAATTTCGCGGCCGGTGCGGCCATCTTGGGTTTTCAAAACTTCTTCATCGTAGACCGTCAGACCCAAAGCGCGTGCGCCAGCCATCACGGCATCGGGGTCTTGAATTTCCAGAACAATCGCCGAACGCCTTGGGTGCGCCAGCGTGGGTAAGGCCACGCCAGTGACTTCAGTCAATGCCATGACACGTTCTTGCGTAGCCGTTGAGAGTGCGCAAAATCGCATTTGGGCGGAACGCGGTATGTCAAATACAGGGTAGGAGTAACTCTCTGCTTTGGGCGGCAAAATGTAGGTGACCTCAAAACCCAGCACACCTTGGTAGAAGGTCAAGGCGCGTTCAAGGTTGGCCACCACATGGTTGCCCCGCTGAAAGCGAACGCCGCTCATGCCCAGTCCTTGGGTTCGCCGCGCACATCGCAAATTGCTGCGCCGCGGTTGAGCCCGGCATACATGCGGGCCAAGGCTTTGGGCATGTTCTCAAAGCCCTGCGTGATGTCATTTTTTGGCACTAACTGCCCTGACAAAATCCAACTGGCCAACTCGTTCATCACGGACTCCCATCGGTCAATGTGGTTGTAGACAAAAAACCCTTGCATTCGGGCCTCCTTGGTGCGCAGCCGGGTGTAGTTTCGCAGAGCAAAGGGTTGCTCCAAAGCATACTCAGAAATCGAGCCACACAGCACGATGCGCGCGCGCAGGGCCAGATGGTCCAAAACGGTTGAAAGCGTCTGGCCTCCCACATTGTCAAAATAGCAGTCAATGCCTTGCGGGCACAAGGCGGCCAAGCGCTCTGCCATGTTGTCTTTTTTGTAGTCGATGGCAGCTGTGCAGGCTTGCTCCAAAATAAGAGCACATTTTTCGGCACCACCGGCAATGCCAATGACCTCGCAGCCCACCACGTTGGCCGCTAGCTGACTGACGATGGAGCCCACGCCACCGGCAGCGCCCGACAGCACCAAGGTCTCGCCGCGCCGAGGCTCACCGCAAGCGAACAGGCCAGCGTGAGCCGACAAGCCCGTCATGCTCAATGTTTTACAAGAGAGCATGGCAGGCACGCCTTGCTGGGGCACCTTGAACATTTTTTCTTGTGCGCTCATGGCCGTGGCCTTGTAGGTCTGCCAGCCCAGTTGCCCCTGCACCATCTGACCTTCTGCCCAATCAGGGTGGCGTGAACGAACAATCTGCGCAACGCCGCGGCCGTGGATCACATCACCAGGCTTTAAGGCGGCTTCGCCAGCCGCGCCGGTGCCCTGCATGTACATGCGCATCACCGGGGCCAAGCCCAAGTAGTGCGTCTTGAGCAGCACCTGGCCCGGGCCAGGATCTGGAATATCGCTTGTGTGCCACTCAAAGTCTGCTGGGCTCAGCTCGCCAGAGGGCTTGCGCGCCACACGCCATTGAAAGTTGCGACCTTCGTCAATGACTTTGCCTCGAGCCAGTTCGTCAAAGGAGGCTAGAAGGTTCATGCAAGCGTCTCATTGACTTCATAAAAATAACCATCCAGGTCAAAAAAGCTGGCGCCTATCATCGACTTGGGTTGGCCATTGGCGCCCGTGACTGTCCAAGCGCGTGGCTCGCAGTGCACATGCGAGCCGCCGGCACGAGCGCGATCGGTGGTGGCTCGACAATCCACTGCGGCCACCACAAAAATGGGCGCACCAAAACTGACTTGTTTGGGCACTTGCGCCGGAAATTGCTGCTTAGGCTCAAGCCACTCCAGCAAGCCAATCATGCCAATCACATCATGCTCAGCTTGCATGATGATGAGCCGTGTTTGATCACCCTTCTTGCCTACTGCCAACTGCTCCCCGGAAAGGGTGAAAGGCACATCCATCCAGCGGCGCATGCCAAACACTGTGGCATACCACTGCGCTGCAGCGTTTGCATCGCGAACCATCAAGGTGGTGCGTTTGATAATGTCAACCATTACTTACTTCCTTCATAAATATGATCGGATTTTTGTGCCACGCCGGCTTGAAACCAGCCCAAGTTCATCCCTAAAGTGTGCGCATCTGCATTGGCCCAGACATAAGTCAAAGTTTTCAATGTGGCGCTGTCCATCAGGGTGAACTTGAGCACCGGCTTGCGCGTGTTTTGGTAAGTCAATGTGGCCAGTTCAATCAGGTAAGGGCTGGGGCTGCCATCTTGGAACAGCACAGGCATGCGCTGACCTTCTGAATGCATCAAGTACTTGGCTGTGAAGCTGATGTTTTTATCTTCGGGCAAAGAGCTTGGCCCCGCATTGCGAAACCACAACCAGCCTTCAAAGTAACGCGCCTTGCGACTGCGCACAGCCGTGTCGGTCCGGTTGCCCTGCAACACTTGACCGCCGGCATCTTTTGTTTGAGACAGGGATGAGTGAAAAGTCGAATTCAATGTAGACGAGTGGTAGACCACAAGGTCCTGGCCTTGCCGTAACACCTTGTCAGTACACTGCCCGGGTTGGCTGGCGCCATTGAATGTTTTCAGTGTGGCATCGTAGCGCCAATACATGGCACAAGAAATTGGCGCGGCGATCAAGTCTTCGCTTTTCAGTGCGGCCTGCTCAGCGGGTTTCAAATGCAAATTGACAAACCGCGACGGCTCTTTCAGCTCAAAGCTTTCTTGCCGAATGGCTTGCGCAGCCGTGTCAACCGTAAAACGCAGCAGGCGTTGACTTTTGATCTCTGTCCGCTCCAAGCCTGAGGACTGCTGCACATAAAAAACATGCTCGCCCAGCAGGGGCAACTTCAATGGGGCTGCCACCTCATGCACATGCGCAACCGAGTCTTGCTTGACCAAGAGCTTGACATCGGCCGCATCAATTTTTTGTTGCCAGACTTGCTCGTTGTTGTTCCACTCGCCAGAAAACCATGTGATCAGCTGTTGCAAATCATTCGTTAAAGCCGCTTGGGCTGCGCCTGCCAGGCCCAAGCTGAAGCCAGTAGCCAGCAGCCAGAAGCGCCAAGCCACATGGATTTGGCTCATATGTCATAAGAGACAGTGGCACCGATTTGACGCAAGCGAGGTAAAAAGTCTACTGCAGTTCTGCGGTATGTCGAAGGATCTACATACCTAAAGCCATTGAGTGACGTGGCATCGTTGGTTGCATTTTTCACCCACAGATTGGCTTTCCAGCCCTTGGCACGAACGCCAGCCGAGAGGTTGACGTGGGTAAAGGGGTCAGCCCAGATCATATTTTGAATCTCGGCGTAACGGCGCGACTGGTACACCACATCAATGCGGCCAAAGGCTCTCTTGTCAGTCCCGGCAATGGGGAAGTCAACAGCCGCAGAGCCTGCAGCGGAGTGCTTGGGTGTGCGCGGCAAAGTGAAGCCAGCCGCAGACATGTTGCCACCAAAAACGGTGCCGTTGGTGATCTCTGTTCCCTCAACCACTTTGGCGTCTGTGTATGCGTAATTGGCTGCCAATGTCAACCAATCTGTGGTCCGCATCGACAGGTCAAATTCTAGTCCCTGTGTCAAAGCCTTGCCCACATTGTTGACGATGGTGGTGGTGGCCGGTTGGCCTGTGAAAGGGCTCGTCACAGTAGACAGGTTGGACAATTGCAAGCCATCGATGTCATTTTTAAAAGCCGCGATATTAAAACCGATCTTTCCGCCGTTGAGCACCGTTTTAAAGCCCACCTCTGTAGAGTTGATTTTCTCGCCACTGTAGGAAAAAACGCTGTCGGGCAGGCCGGGGGTGGTGTTAAAGCCGCCGCTCTTGCTGCCTTTGGCATTTTGAGCGTAGAACATCATGTCTTTGCTGGCCTTGTAGTCAACGGTAAAACGAGGTGCGAAATCTTTGAATGTCTTATCGCCATTGATGTAGCAAACTTGACCAACGACACAGGTGCCAATACTGTAACTGGCCACGCCCAAGGCGGTGCCGCCTACCTGTACCCGCTCACTGCTGGAGCGGCCTTCGGCTGAGACGCGAATGGCATTGGTCAGTTCGTATTGCACCCGACCAAAAAAGGCCTCGTTGTGCACATGCGATGCAGACTTGGGCGTCAGACCTAACGGCGCAATGATGACCTTGCCTGAAGAGTCTTTGGCGATCACACCGTTGCCGGTCTGGCCATCGCCGTCTTCTTGGTACAAAAAGCCTCCAACCATCCAAGTTAAGGGGCCTTTTTCAGCAGAGCTCAACCGAACTTCTTGGGAGTAGTAGTTGAGCGTATCGCGGTCATAGGATGTCCATGAGGAGCCGCCCAAATACGAGGGTACAAATTGCGTGTTGTTGTAGGACTGATCTGCGCCCACATTGGCCCGCTGGCGCGTGTAAGCAGTTTGTGAAGTCAGCGTGTAGCCGTTGCTGAAATACTTGTTCATGGTCAATGATGTGCGGTCAATTTGGCGGTCTAAGCCAGCAATGTCGCCATAGGCTTGGCCAGTCTTTGGGTCGACATAGTTGGCCAAATCTTTTTCATTGCGAATGAGCGTGGTGCCGGTGAAAACCGACGCGCCACAAGGCCAACCGTTGAGCTTGGTGGACAACGATGCGGGGACGCTGGCGTCAGGCAATCCGGCTGCGTTGTTCCCAACAATGTTCACCGTGCGACCGTTGCAAACAGCACCATTGGCGATGTTGGTTGACCCGTTCAAACTGGCCACTGCGCCGCTGGCTTGGGTTGGAATGGTCCGCAAAGTTGCGGCAAACAAGCCATCCCGGTCTCTCGACGAGTCCATTGAAAGCAGGGCATCAAAATCTTGGTTGGGCGTGAAGAAAAGTTGCATGCCCCCTGCTGAGCTGTGCTCGTAGCCAATCTTGTTGCCGGTTTGGCTGTTGGTGTATTGGCCGCCATAGGAGTAGTCTTTGACCTTTAGCCGAGCTGACAAGACTTCAGGCAAAACGGGGAAGCTCACTGCGCCAAACAGGGTGTCCTCACCCGCGCTGGCACGCGACACAGAAACTGTGCCTTTGACGGTCTGGCTTGGTTTGGCCGTGATGTAGTTGATCGCGCCGGCATAAGTTGATCTGCCGTAGAGGGCCGACTGCGGGCCCTTGATCACCTCAACGCGCTGTGCGTCGTCAAGCGCAAGGCCCAATGTGCCGTCGCGCATGAAGATGCCGTCAATAAACACAGAAACGGGTTGAGGTGCTTCTTGGCGCAGTGCTGAAATGCCTCGAATAACGGGGCGCTCGGCAGTTCTACCGAAGTCTGGTGAGTAACTCAAGCCAGGTGTGAACAGCGACAATTCTGTGATCGATGTGATGGCGCGGTCCTGCATGTCTTTGGCAGACAAGGCCCGAATGGACAAAGGCACATCAATCAAACGCTCGTCCAAACGGCGTGCATTGACGACCAATGTCTCAAGAGCGCCATTGTCCGCGGCAGTTTTGTCGCCGCCTGCAGGCGCTGCCGCCGGGGCGGTCTGCGCAATGACTTGGCATGCCGCAAATGCTGTTGCGGTTAACAGGAAGGTCTTGATCAATCGCATAGGGTGTTCTCCGACTGTAATTGTGTGAAAGGGCTAGTTGTCCGGACAAATAATAGCAGAATAAACAATGTTGTCCATACAAATTTAAGGCGCGATCTGAATACGTTGCCCTTGTGCATCAGTTTCTAGGAAATGGCGATCACGCAGGTGTGTTGGCGCAAGCCCTGGAAGGCACGTGGGCTTTCTGTGCACGCCGGCGTGGCGGCGGTCAGCTATTTCAATAAGCCTTCGGCGGTGCCCAGGGCATTGAGCTCAGGTGCGCATGTTCAGGTGGCAGCACCGGACTGTAGGCTTGATGGAAGTCGAATGCTGCCTCATCGGCAGTCCAGACGTTGACATGGCGACCTCCGACAAAGCGAATCAAGGCCACACAGCCCCAGCGCGTGCCAAAGGGGCCATGTGGAATGCCGGGCGGGCGCCAAAAGTAGGCCCCGGCGTGCATCTCGCCGTGGGGTCCAACCAATGAGCCAGCGATCACAAAGCATTCCTCAACAATGGGGTGAGACTCGCGCGGTCCGTGCGAGCCAGGGGGCTCAGAATGCGGCAGCATCATCGACAGGAAGCTGCGCTCGCCCGTGATGGGGTCGACTCTCAGATCTTTGCGAGAGATGCCCAGATGTGCCAGTTTGACGTCGTTGACCTTCATGTCCCAGGGCATGTGCAGCACATCACGGTGCAGCAGAGGGCCAGCCACCACGGGTGCGTCAAAGCTGCCTTCGGTATGAAATTGTGGCTGGGCGTCAAAGAACGTCAGTACCACGGCCCCGCCTCGCGTTGACATCGAATGGCGTAGCGCATATTTTGGAATATGCCCGTAATGGTCGGCCTTGAAGGTCAGTCCGTTCACCTCGAGCTCACCGTCGAGCACGTAGAACTCTTCGGCCGTGTCAAGGTACTCATCGGCTTGCCGGGCCCAGCCAGGTGCATAACGGATCAAGCAGGTGCAAGCGCCGTCGTCCGGGTCGCGGCTGAGGAATTTGTATTCGGCGTCGGGGCGCGCTGCCCCTGGTGGAATGCGGCGCCAGGGGAGCATCTGCGCCTGAATAAACTCGGTTTGCGGTCGGTTTAACATCAGCGGCTTTCAAATTGGAAATTCAAGCACGGCAGTTTAATTGTCTTAACTTGGCGCAAACCTCGATCAGGACAAACAAGTTGGAATTGTCAGGTCGAGCCGACAACGGTTTAACATAGCAAAATGAATTCAAGTGCTCACCCTGACCTTCATGCTTTGACGCAGGCAGTCCAACGCGCTGCCCAGCAGTCGCCCGCGCAGCGCACAGGTTTGCGCATCCAAGGCGCGGGCACCCACGATTTTTACGGTGAATCATTGCAAGGGGAAGTGCTCACAACCCGAGGTTTAGCAGGCATAGGGAGTTACGAGCCCAGCGAGTTGGTGGTGACTGTGGGCGCAGGCACCTCTTTGCAAGAGCTCGAGGCTTGTTTGGCCGAGCAAGGCCAGGCCCTGGCCTTTGAGCCGCCGCACTTTGGCCCAGGCGCCACAGTAGGCGGCATGGTGGCTGCGGGCTTGAGCGGGCCAGCGCGGGCCAGCGTGGGCGCTGTGCGTGACTATGTGCTGGGCCTTGGCATGATCAACGGCAAAGGCGAGCACCTGCGCTTTGGCGGGCAGGTCATGAAAAATGTGGCGGGCTACGACGTGAGCCGGCTGATGGTGGGCAGCATGGGCAGCTTGGGCTTGATCACCGAGGTCTCGCTCAAGGTATTGCCCGTCGCACCCGCAGAAGCATTTTTAAAGTGTCCTTTGTCGCAGGCCAAAGCCTTGAGTTTGTTGCACCAGTGGGGTGGCCAGCCGCTGCCTTTGAACGCCAGTTGCTGGGTGCAAGACAGCACGCAGCCCGGTGCGCCCGAAGTGTTGTTTGTGCGATTGCGCGGCGCGGTGGCGGCGGTGCAGGCCGCATGTGTTCGCATGAAGGCAGATGTGCAGGCCTTGGGCAGCCATCTGAGCGAGCAGGACAGCGTATCGGCTGCCAAAGATTGGGCCGACTGCCGAGACCAGCGTTTGCCGTTTTTCAGTCAACCTGCGCAGGGTGCGCCGTATCCATCCGATGGACTGGCTTTATGGCGCTTGTCAGTGCCACAAACCAGCCCCGTTTTGGACTTGACCTATGCCCCTTTGATTGAGTGGCATGGCGCATTGCGCTGGGTCTGGGCGCCGTTGAGCGCGGCGCAGGCCTTGAGAGCAACGGCAGCCAGCGTGGGCGGACAAGCCAGCTTGTTTCGAAGGCCGCACATGGCCTTGGCAGACAGCCCAGTGGGCGTTCCCGTTTTTACGCCTCTCGATGCAGTGCAGCAGCGAATCCAGCAGGCGCTGAAAAATGAATTCGACCCGCACGGGGTGTTCAACCCGGCCCGATTGAATTCGTCTTTTTAATTCACCCAATTCGCACGGACGCCGCAGCATGCAAACCCAACTCGCGCCCGAGTTTAAAAACTCATTGATTGGCCAAGAGGCCGAAGCCATTTTGCGCAAGTGCGTGCACTGCGGCTTTTGCACCGCCACCTGCCCTACCTACCAATTGATGGGTGACGAACTCGATGGCCCGCGCGGGCGCATTTATTTGATCAAGCAAGTCTTTGAGGGCGCTGAGCCCACACGCAAAACCCAAATGCATTTGGACCGCTGCTTAACCTGCCGCAACTGCGAAACCACGTGCCCCAGCGGTGTGGCCTATGGCAACTTGGTTGACTTGGCCAGGCACGTGGTGGACAGCAAAGTCAAACGCCCCTGGCACCAAAGGGCCTTGCGTTGGGTGCTCAAAGAGGGCTTGACCTCTTCACTCTTTTCTCCGGCCATGAAGCTGGGGCAAGCCTTCAGGTTTGCCCTGCCTGCGGCCCTGAAAGCCAAAGTGCCTCCTGCGCAAAATGCAGGCGCTTGGCCAAGCCAAAATCATGCGCGCAAAGTGCTGATGCTGGCCGGCTGTGTGCAGCCAGCCATGATGCCCAACATCAACAGCGCCACTGCGCGCGTGCTGGACGCCTGCGGCATTCAAACCGTGGTGCCACCGCAGGCTGGTTGCTGCGGCGCCGTTAAATTTCACTTGGACGATCAAGCAGGCGGCTTGGACCACATGCGCGCCAACATCGATGTTTGGTGGCCTTGGGTAGTGCAAGGCGTTGAGGCCATTGTGATGAACGTTTCTGGCTGCGGCGTGATGGTCAAAGACTACGGTCATTTGCTCCAGCACGATGCGGTGTATGCAGAAAAAGCGCGAAAAATCTCCAGCCTCACGCGCGACTTGAGCGAGTTGCTGCCCGAGTTGGTGCCGCTCCTCAAGCCGCGGATTTCAGCCCATGCCGCCTCCGCCTTGGGCCTGCACGCCTATCACCCGCCGTGTACTTTGCAGCACGGCCAGCAACTCAAAGGGGGTGTAGAAACGCAGTTGAGCTTGTTGGGTTTTCAATTGCGCGTGGCAGACAGCGAATCGCATTTGTGCTGCGGCTCAGCTGGCACTTACTCGGTCTTGCAAGCGGCCACGGCCACCACATTGCGAGATCGCAAACTGGGGCACTTAAACCGCTTGCAAGCGCAAGCCATTTTGAGTGCCAACATTGGCTGCATCACGCATTTGCAAAGCGGCACAGCGCTGCCCGTGCGGCATTGGGTGGAGGTGTTGGACGCTGCCTTGAACCAGCAGGCAGCTGGGCTGCGCGCAAGCTAGCAGCAGGTCTAAACTCAGCCGTGCAATTGGTCGTTGCGGGCAACGTCCGTCAGGTGTTTCATGATGGCGCTGTGGTTGCGCAAGTTGCGCTCATGCCAGCGCTTGATCAGCCACATCATGCTGGCAATCAAAAAGCCAAAAGCCGTGATGGCAGCAAAAGCCGACAGCCCTAGCCCCGTGGAAAAACTGTACAAACCGCCGAGCAACAAAATACACGCTTGCTCGTTGAAGTTTTGCACCGCGATGGAGCGACCCGCGCCCATCAAGTTGTGCCCGCGGTGTTGCAGCAAGGCGTTCATGGGCACTACCAAAAACCCACCCAATGCGCCCAGCAAAATCAAGAAGGGTGCGGCCACCCAAACATTGTCAATGAAGTTCATGCCCATGATCAAAACGCCCATGGCAATGCCCAAGGGCATCACGCGGGTGGCGTGGTGCAGTTTCATGCGCACCGAGGCCACCACGGCGCCCACCGCTGTGCCAATGGCCACCACCCCCACCAAGCTCGAGGCCTGCGTGGTGCTGTAGCCCAGGGCGACCGCACTCCAAGCCAAGACGATGTAGCGCAGGTTGCCCGAGACGCCCCAAAACAAGGTGGTTGTGGCCAAAGAGATTTGACCCAAGCGGTCTTTCCACAACCGCGTGTTGCAATGCCAAAAATCGGGCAGCAAGGCCAAAAAGTTTTTGGGCAAGGCCCGCATGGCCACGCCGGTGTCGGGAATGCGGGTGTTAAACCAAGCGGCAATGGCATACAAAAAAATCAGCACAGCAATGGCTGCTTCTGGAGGAGAGTCGACGCCGGTGTCGATGAACGGAAAATCAAAGCCGAGTAAAAACTCCGAAACGCGCACCCCGACCAATTGACCTCCGACCAACACGCCCAAAATGATCGACGCGATGGTCAAGCCTTCAATCCAGCCATTGGCCTTGACAAGCTGGGAGGCGGGCAACAACTCGGTCAAGATGCCGTATTTGGCAGGAGAGTAGGCTGCAGCGCCCAAACCTACAATCGCATAGGACAGCAGTGGGTGTGTGCCAAACAGCATCATCAGGCAACCCACGACTTTGATGGCGTTGCTGACAAACATCACCTGCCCCTTGGGCCGCGAGTCGGCATAAGCGCCCACAAAGGGGGCCAGCACCACATAAAACAAAGCAAAGATGGGCACCAGTGCAGCACGTTGCCACTCAGCGCCGCCACCGGTTCGGATCAATTCAACGGCAGCTACGAAAAGCGCGTTGTCGGCCAGCGAGCTGAAAAACTGGGCCGCCATGATGGTGTAAAAACCGCGCTTCATGTAGTCATGTACTTTTACGAAAAGAGTCCAAATGGAGCCTGGGCACAAGCCAAGGATAAAAAAACCGAGTCGACTGCGGGTTATATCACGCCCTTGTGATGCCACAATCTAGGCTTTCTTCGTACTTGACCCTCGCGCCAGTCGCTCCAAAGCCATGCCAAGACCCATTGTGGCCACCTTAGATTTGAATGCCCTGAGGCACAACTTGGCTCAAGTGCGCGCGGCAGCGCCGGACGCCTTGGTCTGGGCCGTGGTCAAGGCCAACGCCTATGGGCACGGCATCGAGCGTGTGCTGCAAGCCTTGCGCGGCGCCGATGGCATTGCCCTGCTCGATTTGGCCGAGGCCCAGCTTGTGCGGCAACTGGGCTGGCGCGGGCCCATCTTGCTGCTTGAGGGCGTTTTTGAAGCGCGCGATTTAGAGTTGTGTTCCCGTTTGAGTCTGTGGCATGTGGTGCATTGCCAAGCGCAAATAGACATGCTGGCTTTGCACAAAACGCAGCAAGCGCATCGCATATTTTTAAAGTTGAACACCGGCATGAACCGCCTGGGCTTTGCCCCGCAAGCCTTTCGCACGGCTTGGACGCGGTTGAACGCGTTGCCTCAAGTCGACGAAATTTCTCTCATGTCGCATTTCGCAGATGCCGATGGTGACAAAGGCATCGCCGCGGCCATGGCCGCGTTTGCGCAGACCACGCACGACCTGTCCGGCCAGCGCAGCTTGTGCAACAGCGCTGCGATTTTGCGGCACGCCAAAGACTTGAATGTGCGCGCCGATTGGGTTCGCCCAGGGATCGCTTTGTACGGTGCCTCGCCAGATTTTCCTGCGCACAGCGCGGCCGATTGGGGCTTGCAGCCGGTCATGAGTTTGAACACGCAGATCATCGCCACGCAAAATTTGCAGCCGGGTGATGCGCTGGGCTATGGCGCCACTTTTGTGGCCGAGCGCGCCATGCGCATTGGCGTGGCCGCTTGTGGCTATGCCGATGGCTACCCCAGGCTGGCACCCACGGGCACGCCGGTGTCTGTGGACGGCGTTCGCACCCGCACGCTGGGCCGCGTCAGCATGGACATGCTCACGGTGGATTTGAGCGACTTGCCTGAGGCGGGCCTGGGCAGTCAAGTCACGTTGTGGGGCTTGCCGCAATCTGTTCGCGGCGGGCCAGGCCAGCCAGTCTCGAACGTGATGGCACAGGCTCAGGGCATTCCCATTGACGAAGTGGCCCATGCCGCTGGCACCGTAGGCTACGAACTCATGTGCGCATTGGCCGCTCGAGTTCCTGTGCAAATTCAGGAATGAGCATGTTTTGAAAAAATCTACGGAGCAGGCCTTGGCTTTGGCAGCAGCGGTGGCCTTGATCGCGGTTTGGGGCGCCAACTTCAGCATTCAAAAGCACTTGCTCAACTTGCTCTCGCCCAGTGGGTTTTTGTGGTTGCGGTACTTGATCATGCCTCTGTGCGCGCTCGTCATGATGCGTTGGACTTATGGCCGATTTTTTCCGCCTTTGCCGCGAAAAGACATCATCGCTTTGGCTGGCTTGGGCTTTATCGGTCACAGTGTGCATGTGGGCTTGGTGACCTTTGGCATTCACTGGTCAACGCCGTTTTCCAGCTCTGTGATTTTGGCGTGCGGGCCTTTGTTTACTTTGTTTATTTTGCGCTGGCAAGGCCATGAGCGCTTGCACAAAGGCCAAGTGCTGGGCGTGTCTGTGGCTTTCGTGGGTGTTCTACTTTTTCTCTCAGAAAAGTTGATCAACGATGATTTGCGCGCCACTGGCGGCGACTTGGTGCTGCTTTTGTCTTCTTTCTTATTTTCTTATTACACCGTCTCGGTCAAACCGCTGATTGAAAAACACGGCAGCATTTTGACCATGGGTTACGCAACACTTTTGGGCGGTTTGCCATTGATGCTGGCCTGCATGCCCACCGGGGTGCAAGTGGATTGGTTGGCATTGGGCTGGCAAGAGTGGGCGTTGTTGTTTTGGTCAGTCTTGATCTCTGCTTTTGCCGGGTGGTGGGTGTGGGGTTGGCTCAACGCTGTGCGAGGTGTGGCCCGCACCGCCCCCATGATGTACTTGATTCCGCCCGTGGCGGGTTTGTTCGCATGGGTCTTGACCGGTGAGCAATTTAGCGGCGTGAAATTGCTCGGTGCTGGGGTGGCTTTGGTGGGCGTTGCGTGGGCGCAGTTTGCCCGCGCCAGTCAGCGCAACAAGCCGTCGTAGGCCGTTTTCAAAATCAAAGCGGCCACCACGCCGATGAAAACCCGGCGCACAAAGCCCGAGCCATGTTTCAAGGCCAAGCGGGTTCCGATCAAACTGCCTATCACATTGCACACGGCCATGGCCAAAGCCAAGTGCCACCAAACATGGCCTTGGATCGCAAACAACACCAGCGCAGAAAAATTGGTGGCGGTGTTGAGCAGCTTGGCCGAAGCAGAGGCGTTCAAAAAATCGTAACCCAGCCAGCGCACATAAGCAAAGACAAAAAAACTGCCGGCACCAGGGCCAAAGAAACCATCGTAAAAACCAATTGTCACGCCAATCAGTGCGCACAGCCAAGCCTCATGCGCGCCTGAGTACTTAGGCGCGTGGGTTTGGCCCAAGTTTTTTTTCGACAAGGTGTAGAGCAGCAAGGCCAACAATAAAAAGGGCAGCGCCTTGCGCAAAAAAACTGGATCCACTTGCGTCACGCTCCAGGCCCCGCACAAAGAGCCCAACAAGCCAGCCGCCGCCGCGGGCAACAAGGCGGCCCAGCGCATCTGCACTTTTTGGCTGAACTGGTAAGTGGCAAAAGCCGTGCCCCAAATGGCCGCACTTTTGTTGCTGCCGATCAAGGTGGCTGGGGCTGCTGCGGGGAAGGTGGCAAACAAGGCGGGCACCAAAATCAAGCCGCCCCCGCCGACAATCGAGTCCACCAAACCGGCCAGCAAAGAAGCCAGCGATACGATCAGTAATTCCATGCAGGAGATTCTCGCATTGCGCAGGCGAAAAAAAAGCGCCGCTTGCGCGACGCTTGTAAAAAGTGACATCTTGCAGGAGCAGACGTCTGTATTTGAATCGTTTGGGTGTCTCCTCGATCCCTCAATGAGAACCCAAACTGCAGTTCATCGAGTGCATGCAATGTAGTCGCCTTCTGGGGCTGCGTGCATCAGGGATTTCCCGCGCATTTGAAATTTGCATCGGCGCGCTGCACACTCAAAGCGTCATGCCCGAGTCTTGCGCAATGAAGTGCGCAGCTTTCTCAGCAATCATCAAGGTCGGGCTGTTGGTGTTGCCACTGGTGATGTGCGGCATGACCCCGGCATCCACCACGCGCAGGCCCTCAATGCCGTGCACTTGCAAGCGGCTGTTGACCACGGCCATCGGGTCTTCAGCGCGGCCCATGGCGGTGGTGCCCACGGGGTGAAAAATGGTGCTAGCAATGTCGCCAGCCAAACGCGCCAAGGCTTCGTCGCTTTGGTATTCCTCGCCGGGTTTGAACTCTTGAGGTTCATACGCGGCCATGGCCGCTTGCGACATGATGCGCCGAGTCACGCGCAAACTGTCAGCGGCCACGCGCCTGTCATCCTCGGTGCTCAGGTAATTGGGCGCAATGGCGGGCGCATCGTCAAAGCTGGCGCTTTTCAAAGTGACCGTGCCCCGGCTGCTCGGGTTCAAGTTGCAGACGCTGGCTGTGATGGCGGGAAAATCATGCAGCGGCTGGCCAAAGGTGTCCAAGCTCAAGGGCTGTACGTGGTATTCAATATTGGGCCAAGTTTGCGTGGGGTCGCTGCGCGTGAAGGCGCCCAATTGGCTGGGCGCCATGCTCATGGGCCCGCTGCGAGACCAGGCGTACTCCATCGCTATGCGGGCCTTGCCCAGCCAGTTGTTGGCCAAGGTGTTCAGGGTCTTGGCACCCTTGACCTTGTAGACCGACCTGATTTGCAAATGGTCTTGTAAATTGGCCCCCACGCCAGGCAAATCGTGCGCCACTGTCACGCCGTGTTTGTGCAAATGCGCAGCAGGCCCGATCCCAGAGAGTTGCAGCAAATGCGCCGAGCCAATGCTGCCAGCGCTGAGCAGCACTTCGCGCGTGGCGCTGGCGGTGACCATTTCATGGCCGTCCCAGACCTTCACGCCGGTGCACCGGGTGCTGCCGTTGGCTTGTTTCTCCAACACCAAGCCAGTGACTTGCGCGCGCGTCCAGAGCTCAAAATTGGGACGGGCATAACAGGTTGGCCGCAAAAACGCTTGCGCGGTGTTCCAGCGCCAACCGCTTTTTTGATTCACTTCGAAGTAGCCCACACCCTCGTTATCGCCGCGATTGAAGTCTTGTGTGGCAGGAATGCCTGCTTGTTGCGCCGCTTGTGAAAAGGCTTCCAAGATGTCCCACTTCAAGCGCTGCTTTTCAATGCGCCATTCCCCTCCGGCTTGGCGTGCTTTGAGAATTTTCAAATAAGCCAGCGACGATGCATTGTGTGGCTCGCTGATCTGTGACCACTGCGCAGGCGTTGACTTGGCGCCATGCGCGTCAGTGGCGCCTGCATGGTGGTCTTCGTGCAATTTGAAGTAGGGCAGGCAGTTGTCCCAGCGCCAGCTCTCGTCGCCCGTGGTCTGTGCCCACTGGTCATAGTCGCGCGCTTGTCCGCGCATGTAAATCATGCCGTTGATGCTGCTGCACCCGCCCAAAACTTTGCCGCGCGGGTAGTTCAACGTGCGGCCATTCAAGCCAGCAGCAGGCTCGGTTTGGTAAAGCCAATCGGTACGCGGGTTGCCCATGCAATACAAATAACCCACAGGAATGTGGATCCAGTGGTAGTCGTCTTTGCGCCCAGCTTCGATCAACAGCACGCGCACGCGCGCATCGGCAGACAAGCGGTTGGCCAGCAAGCAGCCCGCCGTGCCCGCGCCCACAATGATGTAGTCAAAACTGCTGTCGCTCATGGCTTATTTGGCGGTGGGCATGACAAATTCTGCGCCTTTGCCAATGCTCTCAGGCCAGCGCTGCATGATCGATTTTTGTTTGGTGTAAAAACGCACGCCCTCTTCGCCGTAGGCGTGCATGTCGCCAAACAAACTGCGCTTCCAACCACCAAACCCATGCCAAGCCATGGGCACGGGAATGGGCACGTTGATGCCCACCATGCCCACTTGAATGCGGCGAGAAAATTCACGCGCCACGTTGCCATCGCGCGTGAAGCAACTCACGCCATTGCCAAACTCATGGTCATTGATGATCTGCACCGCTTGGCCAAAATCTTTCACCCGAACACATGCGAGCACGGGGCCAAAAATCTCTTCTTTGTAAATCCGCATGTCGGTCCCGACATGGTCAAACAAAGTGCCGCCCAGCCAATAGCCATGCTCGCAACCCTTGCCAGCTTTGGCGCCATCAAATTGACGGCCATCGACCAGCAACTTCGCGCCTTCAGCCACGCCCACATCGATGTAATCGGTGATGCGTTTCTTGGCCGCTGCGGTCACGATAGGGCCCATCTCGGCGGCCATGTCGCTGCCATTTAAAATTTTCAAAGAGCGCGTTCGCTCGATCAACAGGGGCATGATGCGTTCGGCCACATCGCCCACCAACACTGCCACACTGATGGCCATGCAGCGCTCGCCGGCCGAGCCGTAGGCGGCGCCAATCAAGGCGTCCACCGCTTGCTCGATATCGGCATCAGGCATCACCACCATGTGGTTTTTTGCGCCGCCCAAAGCTTGCACCCGTTTGCCGCGGCGTGCACCATTTTCATAAAGTGTGTTGGCAATCGGCGTGGAGCCAACAAAGCTGATGGCTTTGACGTCGGGGTGTTCGACCAAGGCGTCCACCGCTTCTTTGTCGCCTTGCAGCACATTGAAAACACCCGCTGGCAAGCCGGCTTGCGCAAGCAAATCGGCCATCAACAAACTGGCGCTGGGGTCCAGGGGGCTGGGTTTCAAAATGAAACTGTTGCCGCAGGCAATGGCCACTGGAAACATCCACATCGGCACCATGACCGGGAAGTTAAAAGGGGTGATGCCAGCCACCACGCCCAAGGGTTGACGCAGCGTCCAGTTGTCGATGCCGGTGGAGACTTGGTCTGTGAAATCACCTTTGAGCAACTGGGGAATGCCGCAAGCGAACTCCACAATGTCAATGCCGCGCGTGACTTCGCCCTGTGCATCGGTAAAAACTTTGCCGTGCTCGGCGGTGATCAAGTGGGCCAATGCGTCGCGGTGTTGGTTGAGCAATTCCAAAAATTTGAACATCACGCGCGCACGGCGCAGCGGCGGTGTGTCGGCCCAAGCAGGAAAGGCCGCTTGGGCCGCTGCCACGGCTTGCGCAACATCTTGCACATTGGCCAAACTGACACGCCCTGTGACGGCCCCAGTGGCCGGGTTGAAGACATCTTGCGCGCGTTGTGAGCTGCCAGGCGCAGGGCGGCCGGCAATGAAATGGGCGATGGCGGGTGCTGTCATGGTCAAAGTCCTAGAAGTTCAGGTAGCAGAAAACGAAAAAGGCCATTGTCCAATGTTTTACTCATGGGGCGCAAAGGGGCATGCAAACGGCCACAAAAACGCGCCCAAAACGCTCAGCCTGCCGCTCCAATGCCCTGATCCAAAGCAGGGTGGCGGCGCCTGAACATGCCCCAGCCCTCCATGCTCAAAACCATATCGCCATGTTGGTTGTGCATCTCCCAGCGGGTGCGCACCAAACCCACGTCAGGTCGGGATCGCATCGGCCGTGTCTCCAAAATGGTATGCGTCAGCGCCAAGCAGTCACCCGGAAAAACGGGTTTGCGCCACTGTAAATTTTCCAAACCAGGCGAGCCCAAACTGGCGCTGTTGCACAAAAAATGGGTCACTATGAGCCGCATGGCCATGGCGCAGGTGTGCCAGCCACTGGCGCACAAGCCGCCAAACACGCTGGCTTTGGCGGCCTCATCGTCCAAGTGAAAGGGCTGAGGGTCAAACTGGCTGGCAAATGCAATCATTTCTTCTCGGCTGGGCGTGATGCTGCCCAAATCACGCACACTGCCGGGCAGCATGTCTTCCCAAAAATAGCGCGGCTCAGGCATCACCGGCCACCCGAGACATCGAGCAAACTCATGGTGGTGTAACTGGCCTCGTCAGACAACAACCACAGCACTGCCTGGGCGACTTCCAAGGCCGTGCCCCCGCGTTGGATGGGCACCAAGTGCTCCAACTCGCGCACCCGGTTGGGCGAGCCCCCTGAGGCGTGAATTTCAGTGTCGATCAGGCCTGGCCGAATCGCATTGACACGAATGCCTTCGGCGGCTACTTCTTTGGCCAAACCAATGGTGAATGTGTCAATCGCCCCTTTGCTGGCGGCGTAATCTAAATATTGGCCAGGCGCGCCCATTCGCGCAGCCGCGCTGGACAGGTTGACGATGCTGCCGCCACTGCCGCCGTGGCGTGTGCTCATCTGCCGCACAGCCTCGCGCGCGCACAGCAAGGAGCCGATCACGTTGATCTCGAACATGCGTCGCCAACGGGCCACGCTCATTTCATCCAAGCGGGCCGCAACATCCAACACACCAGCGTTGTTGACCAAGCCTGAAACAGGCCCCAGTTTTTCACGCACGGTCTCAAACATGGCCAGCACCTGACCCTCATTGGCCACATCGGCTTGCACGCTGATGGCTCTCCCGCCCGCGGCCGCAATGGCCTGCACCACCACGTCCTGCGCCGCCTGCGCGTGCGTGCTGTAATTGACCGCCACGTCCCAGCCCCTATGGGCGGCGAGCAAAGCCGTTGCTGCCCCGATGCCGCGGCTAGCGCCTGTGACCAATAAAACCTTTTTCATTTCAAGCTCTCCAGCAAAATATTCATTAAACGGTTACAACCGAGGTTGGCACCGAACATTACATCACTCAGGAGCACAGCGTGAGTCACACAGTCGACTACTATTTGGCCCCCCAAAGCCCATGGGCTTATTTGGGGCACCAACGCTTTGAAAGCTTGCTCAAAAACGCAGGCGCCAGCGTGCGCGTGCTGCCCATCGACTTAGGGGGCAAAGTTTTTCCCATTTCAGGGGGCTTGCCATTGGGAAAACGTGCCCCACAGCGCCAAGCTTACCGGCTGGTTGAGCTAGAGCGCTACAGCCGACACCTTGCTGCGCCGATGCATCTGAAGCCCGATTATTTTCCAGTCAATGGCGATGACGCCTCGCGCCTGATCATTGCCGCGCAGATCAGCGTGGGCGAGGATGCCGCCATGGCCATCTGCGGCGCAATTTTGGCTGCTGTGTGGGCGCAGCAGCGCAACATCGCCGACGAAAAAGTTTTGGCCCAATTGCTGAAAGAGCAAAATTTGACGAGCAACTTACTCGCGCAATCCGAGAGCCAAGCAGTGCAAGAGCGCTACGAAGCCAACACCCAGGCCGCCATTGACGCAGGCGTTTTTGGCTCACCCAGTTACGTGATTGAAGGGGAAATATTTTGGGGCCAAGACAGGCTTGATTTTGTCGAGCGCGCCTTGCGATAAATGGCGCAAACTGATTTCACACTCAACACATTGACAGGAGAAAAAATGGGAACAGTCATTCAACTCAAAAGCCAAGATGGCATGCAGATCCCGGCGTACGTGGCCATGCCTGCAGCGCCGGCCAAAGCCGCGGTGGTGGTGATACAAGAAATTTTTGGGGTCAACCAACACATTCAAGAAGTGGCAAACGCATATGCCCAAGCAGGGTATTTGGCGATCGCACCAGCCATGTTCCACCGCGTCAAAGCCGATGTTCAATTGGCTTATGAGCAAGCTGACATGAGCGCCGGCATCGAATTGAAGTCTGCCGTGGAGGCGCTGCCAGCCCCAGGCGCCATGCAAGACATTCAGGCTGCCATCACCTATGCGCAGCAAGCCTGCGGCGGTAAAGTGGGCATCGTGGGGTATTGCTGGGGCGGCTTGCTGACGTGGCGCGCCGCATGTTTGCTGCAAGGCCTTTCCGCTGCCGCGCCTTATTACGGCGGCGGCATGACCACAAAAGGCGAAAGCGCCAGGCAAACGCAGGTGCCTGTGCAGGCCCATTTCGCGCAGCAAGACGCATATATTTCCATGGACTCGGTCAATGCGTTTGCAAACGCCCACCCCCAAGCGCAAGTGCACACGTATGCGGCGCACCACGGCTTCAATTGCAATCACCGCAGCGCATGGGACGAGGCTGCGGCCGCGGCGGCGCGCACGCGCACCCTGGCGTTTTTCGCACAACACCTGAGTTGAAATTTTATTCAGCGAGGAGGTTGGGACAAATAGCGTTTGCGCCAAAACACCAGCCCTAGGCTGCAGGCAATGCACAGCATGCCGCCCAAGATCCACCAAAACCCTGCGCGGTCATGCAGCAAAGGGATGACCTCAAAGTTCATGCCAAAAATAGCCGCAATCAAATTGAGCGGTAAGAAAATGGCCGTGATCGAGGTCAGGGTGCGCATGATGCCGTTGGTGCGGTTGCTTTGCGCATTGAAGTGCATTTGCACGGCCGTCTCCACGCCGTGTTCTAAGCGCTGAACGTGGCGCACCACGCGGTCAATGTGTTCGAGCACATCGCGGCTGCGCACTTGGAGTAACTCATGTTCACGCGACTGTTGCGCGGCCCCTGTCAAGGCCCAAGACGCCAAGGACTCAGCCCAGTCTTGCATGGCAATGCGCTGGTCTTCACAGATCTCGTCCAGGTGGTGCAAGGACAAGCGCGCCTCGAGCAAAGCGCTCCAGTTGCTAAAGCGTGTTTGGGGGTTGATCAATTCAGTTTGCCAGTGATCGAGTTGACGCGACAAATCACGGCGCAAGTCAAGGTAAGCGTCGACCACTTGGCTGAGAATACGCAGCATCATGTCAGCCGAATTCAGCGGAATGCCGCGTGCTCCGGCAGAGCGCTCGTCGGGGCTTTGGCTCAGCGCTTGTGGATTTGCCGATAAAGCGGATGCTGGCGCCGGGCCGCCGCTGCTGGCAGCCATCAAGCGCGCCGCGTAGGCTTCTCGAATGGCACAGTCTTCGGGGTGAACCGTCAGCAACACGCGGTCAAAAATGGCAAAGCCGATCGGGCTGGTGTCGATCCGACGCAGCGCCGGGGGGCCACTGAGCTTGGTGCGCGCCACGGCGGCTTGCGCGGGGCGGTTGTCGCAGGCCGCTAAGCGGCGAAACACCATCAAGTCGTAATGAGAGGTCAAGTCAAAGCCAGAAGGCAGTTGCGTGTTCAACAAATCGGACACATGCAGGTCCAGCAAAGTGTGTCCTGTCAAGGCCTGCAAGCTGCTTTGAACCTGCACTTGCTCAGCGCTGAAATAAGCCCTTGAGCAAGCGATCCACACAAAGCCTTCGTCTGGCAGTTGGCGCGGTGGGGCCAGCGCGTCTTGAACGTGTGAGCCAGTAACAATGAATACGCGCATCAGGTCGGCAGCACTTAAGTTTTTGCCAACAAACGCGCGGCATCACGCGCGAAATAAGTCAGCACGCCGTTGGCACCAGCGCGTTTGAAGGCCAACAAACTCTCAAGCATCACCGCGTCGTGGTCGAGCCAGCCGTTTTGGGCGGCCGCTTTGAGCATGGCGTATTCGCCCGAGACTTGGTAGGCAAAAGTGGGCACGCCAAATTGGTCTTTGACGCGGCGCACCACATCCAAATACGGCATGCCCGGCTTGACCATCACCATGTCAGCACCTTCGGCAATGTCCATGGCCACTTCGCGCAAAGCCTCGTCGGTGTTGCCCGGGTCCATTTGGTAAGTTTTTTTATTGCTTTTGCCCAAGTTGGCGGCGGACCCCACAGCGTCGCGAAATGGGCCGTAAAACGCGCTGGCATATTTGGCGCTGTAAGCCATGATTTGGGTGTGAATGAAACCCTTGGCTTCAAGTGCTTGGCGGATGGCGCCAATGCGCCCGTCCATCATGTCGCTGGGCGCCACGATGTCCACGCCCGCCTGTGCTTGGTTCAAGGCCTGCTTGACCAACTGGGCCAGCGTCACATCGTTGAGGATGTACCCCGTCTCGTCGAGCCAGCCGTCTTGCCCGTGGCTGGTAAAGGGGTCCAAAGCCACATCGGTCATCACGCCGAGCTGAGGAAAATTTTTCTTCAATGCGCGCACCACCGTGGGCACCAAGCCCTCGGGGTTGAGCGCTTCATTGCCTTGCGGGTCTTTGAGCGAAGCGTCAATCACAGGAAACAAGGCCATCACAGGAATGCCCAACTTCACGCAATCTTCTGCCACGGGCAGCAACAGGTCTAAGCTCATGCGATCCACGCCTGGCATGGAGGCCACCGCTTGTCTTTGGTTTTTCCCATCTAAAACAAAAACGGGGTAAATCAAGTCATGCGCTGTCAATTGATGCTCGCGCACCAAGTTGCGGGTGAATTCATCGCGGCGTAAACGTCGGGGGCGGCTGGCGGGAAATGGGGTGAGGATGGGTGTCATGGTGAAAATTGTGCCCTAACTCAAGGCCTTTGAGGAGAACTTTTGAACGCCGTTTGGCAAATCGCAGTGCGGCGCTACACTTGGCACATGCTCTGGATCAAAGCTTTTCACATTGTGTTTGTTGCAAGTTGGTTTGCCGGCTTGTTTTATTTGCCGCGCATCTTTGTCAACTTGGCCATGGTGGCCCCAGAGTCAGTGGCCGAGCGCGAGCGCCTGCTGCTCATGGCTCAAAAACTCTACCGTTTCACCACGTTGCTGGCCTTTCCTGCGGTGGCTTTGGGCCTTTGGTTGTGGTGGGGCGAGGGCATTGGCTGGGGGCCGGACAATGCCTGGATGCACGCCAAGTTGGCCACGGTGGCATTGATTTTGGGGTACCACCACGCCTGCGGCAGCTTGCTGCGCAAATTCGTTGCTCACCAAAACACCCACAGCCACGTTTGGTACCGCTGGTTCAACGAAGCGCCGGTGCTGATGTTGGTGGTGGCGGTGGTTTTGGTGGTGGTCAAACCCTTTTAAGTCAAAGACCCGTTGGCCAGTGCCATGAAAAAAACAGCAGCTTGGCCCTTGGCCTGGGTGTATGCAGCGCTGATCGTTTACGCCAGCCTTTATCCGTTTGAAAATTGGCGCACCCAAGGTGTGGCTTTGGGCGCTTTCATGTGGGCCCCTTGGCCGCAGTACTGGACCAGCTTTGACGTTTTGTCCAATGTGTTGGGTTATGCGCCGCTTGGATTTTTCATCTCGTTGGCGCTGCGCCGAAGCGCGCGCCATTGGCCCGCGGTGGCGTTGGCGACGGCCTTTGCTGGCGCACTGTCGTTGGCCATGGAGTCCTTGCAGGTGTATTTGCCCTCGCGCGTAGCTTCCAACGTAGATTGGCTCCTCAACGTGGGAGGGGCCTTCTTGGGCGCGGCTACCGCTTGGATTTTGGAGCGCGTTGGCGCGCTAGAGCGGTGGAGCCAATTTCGCGCACGTTGGTTTGTGCGCGATGCCCACAGCGCCATGGTTTTGTTGGCCTTGTGGCCCGTGGCCTTGTTGTTTCCAGCGCCGGTGCCCTTGGGGTTGGGGCAAATTCTCGAGCGTGCCGAAGAGGCCTTGGCGCTGCGTTTGCAAGACACCCCATGGCTCGATTGGCTGCCCGTGCGCGAAGTCGAGTTACAACCCTTGTTGCCCGTTTATGAGGTGCTTTGCGTGGCCTTGGGCTTGCTGCTGCCTTGCTTGCTGGCCTTCAGCGTGCTGCGAAATACCCGGCAAAAAGCGCTTGCTGCCATGCTGTTGCTCAGCTTGGGATTGGGCGCCAGCGCCTTGTCCGCGGCCTTAACGTACGGGCCGGCCCATGCGTGGGACTGGATCGACGGCCCAGTTCAAATGGGCTTGGTATTGGCTGCATTGCTCGGCACACCCTTGATTTGGGTCAAGGAGAGGGCCGTGCAAGTCATGACCTTGGTCGGCTTGGTTTTACAGTTGGCCCTGCTCAACAACGCCTCCTCCAGCGCCTACTTTGCCTTGACTTTGCAAACTTGGGAGCAAGGCCGCTTCATTCGTTTTCATGGCTTGATGCAGTGGATCGGCTGGCTTTGGCCTTTTGTTTTGCTGGTTTACCTGATGCGCAGTTTGTCTTCTTTAAAATCACAGCATGAGCGATAAACAAAACACCCCCAGCCCACAGGCCAAGCCCCCCTACTTCGAGCGGCACATTTTCTTTTGCCTGAACGAGCGAAAAAATCAGGAAGCATGTTGCGCGCAAAGCGGCGCGCAAGCCGCGTTTGACCATTGCAAAGGGCGCGTCAAAGCGCTGGGTTTGGCCGGGCCGGGCCAAGTGCGCGTCAACAAAGCCGGTTGCCTAGACCGCTGCGCGGGAGGGCCCGTGGCAGTGGTGTACCCGGAAGGTGCTTGGTACAGTTTCGTTGACCTGTCTGACATTGATGAGATCGTCGACTGCCATTTGAAGGAAGGCCGTGTGGTCACCCGCCTGCTGCTGCCCGCTGATGTGGGCCACTGATGAATTTGGCCACCCAGAAATTGCTGTTCCAGGGCCCTGCTGGGCAGCTAGAAGCCTTGTGTGACATGCCCCCCGAGGCAGCCGGACTGCCCATTGGCACTGCTGTGATCTGCCATCCCCACCCTTTGTTTGGCGGCACGATGCAAAACAAAGTGGTGCAAACGCTGGCGCGCGCTTTTGTTCAAGCAGGCTGGCGCGCTGTGCGTTTTAATTTCCGAGGCGTGGGCGCCAGTCAAGGCAGTTATGACCAGGGCCGCGGGGAGGCGCAAGATGCGTTGGCCATCATCGCGCAAAGCGCGCCCGCACAAGCCCCCTTGGCCTTGGCTGGTTTTTCATTTGGGGCTTTCGTGACTTGCCAAGCGGTGCAGCACTTAGAGGGCGCGCGCAACATCAGCACACTGGTCTTGGTGGGTACGGCAGCGGCCAACTTTGAGGTGCCGCCTGTGCCCGCACACCTGCACCCGCACACGCTGGTGCTGCACGGCGAACTTGACGACACTGTGCCCTTGGCCAGCGTTTTAAACTGGGCCAGGCCGCAGTCTTTGCCCATCACGGTGGTGCCCGGTGTTGAGCATTTTTTTCACGGACAATTGCCCTTGCTTAAATCTGTGGTCACGCGGCATTTGCGCGCCTGACCCGCTTTCTTTGAAACGCAGCATGAACCTCTTGACCCTGGCGCTTGGACGCGCCGCCTTGGCCCTGACTTGCCTGATCGGCGCAGCCCTGAGCGGCCAATCCGCATGGGCCCAAGCCCCTCAGCCGCCCGAGATAGCGGCTCGTGCCTATTTGCTGCTGGACATCACGGCCAATCAAATTTTGGCGTCCAAAGACTTGGATCTCCCCGTCGAGCCCGCCTCCCTGACCAAACTCATGACGGCCTATTTGGTTTTTGACGCCTTGAAGTCGCGCAAAATCGATCTCAAGCAAACCTTCAGCGTGAGCGAGCGGGCTTGGAAAATGCCGGGCTCGCGCATGTTCATTGACCCGAAAATGAAGGTGCCGGTGGAGGATTTGATCAAGGGCATGATTGTTCAGTCGGGCAACGACGCCACGGTGGCCTTGGCCGAAGGCGTGGGCGGCACGCTCGAGCGCTTTGTGCAGCTCATGAACGAGCAGGCCAAAGTGCTGGGCCTGCAAAACACCGCCTACAAAAACCCCGAGGGCTTGACCGAAGCGGGCCACACCACCACCGCCCGCGATTTGGGCGTGCTGGCGTCTCGCTTGATGCGCGACTTCCCCGAGTATGTGAGCACCTATGCTCTGAAAAAATACCGCTACCCCGGCACACCGGCGGCCAACGACACCAACCGCAATTTGCTGTTGTTCAAGGACCCCACGGTCGATGGCCTGAAAACCGGCCACACCAATGCCGCCGGTTATTGTTTGGTGGCCACCGCAAGGCGCGACTTTCCCAATGTCGGCCCGCGCCGCTTGATGGCCATTGTGCTGGGCACGGCCAGCGAAAATGCACGTGCCAATGAAGCCCAAAAACTTCTGAACTGGGGCTACACCGCTTTTGAGGCCGTCAAGTTGTATGACGCTGGCCAAGCGGTGGCCACACCGCCCATTTGGAAGGGCAAAAGCTCGGTCCTTCAGTTGGGGCGTCCCGAAGCGCTGGTCGTTGCCGTGCCCAGCGGCAGCGCCTTGCAGATCAAAACTCAATTGGCCAGGCCCGAGCCGCTGGTCGCGCCCATTGGCAAAGGTCAAACGGTGGGCAGTCTGAAGGTGTTTCGAGGCACAGAGTTGTGGGTGGACATTCCCTTGCTCGCGCTTGAGCCGGTGGAGCAAGCCGGCGTGCTGGGCCGAGCCTGGGACGCCCTGCGGCTGTGGATCAAATAGTGCGAGTTGGCGCCCGCCAACTTTCCTTGGGTACGTCAAATTTGCGCTGGCTCCTAGGACAGGGTATACTGGAAAGCTTTTCCGCATTTGGGGCGGGTAAGATTCCATTGTCAAAACCAAACGTTTAGGGACGTTTAATTAAATGCCAACCATCAATCAATTGGTGCGTCAGGGGCGCGAGGTCGAGAAGACCAAGTCAAAAAGCCCTGCGATGCAAAACTCTCCACAGCGCCGTGGTGTGTGCACCCGTGTGTACACCACGACGCCTAAAAAACCTAACTCTGCGCTGCGTAAAGTCGCCAAAGTGCGCCTGACCAACGGCTTCGAGGTGATCTCCTACATTGGCGGCGAAGGCCACAATTTGCAGGAACACTCGGTGGTCTTGGTGCGCGGTGGCCGCGTGAAAGACTTGCCCGGTGTGCGCTACCACATCGTGCGGGGTTCACTCGACTTGCAGGGCGTGAAAGATCGCAAGCAATCGCGTTCTAAATATGGCGCTAAGCGCCCGAAGAAAGCTTAAGTTAGCTTTCAAAAAAGGTGCTGCTCTGGTTTTTAGACGAGCCGGTTCAGCGAAGTGACTCCCTGTTGGAGTCGAGTAAGTGCAGGTTCAAGATGAATCTGCGGGGTGTCTGGATCGGACGTCCAGCCATCAACTGAAGCAAAGAGGTGAAATATGCCACGTCGTCGTGAAGTCCCTAAACGTGAAATCCTGCCCGACCCCAAGTACGGCAATGTCGAGCTCTCCAAGTTCATGAACGTGATCATGGAAGGCGGCAAAAAAGCGGTTGCCGAGCGCATCATTTATGGTGCCTTGGAAAACATGGAAAAGAAAACCGGCAAAGACCCGGTGGAACTTTTCTCGATCGCCATCAACAACGTCAAACCCATGGTGGAAGTTAAATCCCGCCGCGTGGGTGGTGCCAACTACCAGGTGCCCGTTGAAGTTCGCCCTGTCCGCCGCCTGGCATTGTCCATGCGCTGGATCAAAGAAGCGGCCCGCAAGCGTGGTGAAAAATCCATGGCTTTGCGTTTGGCCAACGAGTTGCTCGAGGCCAATGAAGGCCGCGGCGGCGCGATGAAAAAGCGCGATGAAGTCCACCGCATGGCGGAAGCCAACAAGGCCTTCTCTCACTTTCGTTTCTAAATTTTGGCTGCTGCTGCTTGGCCTGCAAGGCCAAGTGCAATGCCGACCGCAAAACCCTGCGCACAAGCTGCAGGGCATTTGTATTTTTTGTTTTAACTGAATTCCAAGAGGTTGATCATGGCTCGCAATACCCCCATCGAGCGCTATCGCAACATCGGTATCTCAGCGCACATTGACGCTGGCAAGACCACCACCACCGAGCGCATTCTTTTCTACACCGGTGTGAACCACAAAATCGGTGAAGTGCACGACGGCGCCGCCACCATGGACTGGATGGAGCAAGAGCAAGAGCGTGGCATCACGATCACCTCTGCGGCCACCACCTGTTTCTGGAAGGGCATGGACACTTCTTTTGAAGAGCACCGCATCAACATCATTGACACCCCGGGCCACGTGGACTTCACCATCGAAGTCGAGCGCTCGATGCGCGTGCTCGACGGTGCTTGCATGGTGTACTGCGCTGTGGGCGGCGTGCAACCCCAATCCGAAACGGTTTGGCGTCAGGCCAACAAGTACAAAGTGCCGCGCTTGGCCTTTGTCAACAAAATGGACCGCACAGGCGCCAACTTCTTCAAAGTCGTTGAGCAAATGAAGTTGCGCCTCAAGGCCAACCCCGTGCCGATCGTGATTCCTATTGGCGCCGAAGAGCACTTCACTGGCGTGGTGGACCTGCGCAAAATGAAGGCCATCCTTTGGGACGAAGCCTCCCAAGGCATGAAGTTCACTTTTGAAGAAATCCCTGCCGACTTGTTGCCCTTGGCCAAAGAGTGGCGCGAGAAGATGGTTGAAGCCGCAGCCGAAGCCAATGAAGAGCTGATGAACAAATACCTTGAAGAAGGTGATTTGACTGAAGAAGAAATCACAGCCGGATTGCGCATTCGCTCTATCGCGTGCGAGATCCAGCCGATGCTGTGCGGCACAGCGTTTAAAAACAAGGGCGTGCAGCGCATGTTGGACGCCGTCATTGAGCTCATGCCCTCGCCGCTGGATGTGCCGCCCGTTCCAGGCTTTGATGAAGACGAAAAGCCCACATCGCGCAGAGCTGCGGACAACGAAAAATTCTCGGCCTTGGCATTCAAATTGATGACCGACCCCTTTGTGGGCCAGTTGACTTTTGTGCGGGTTTACTCAGGCGTTTTGTCCAAGGGCGATACGGTGTACAACCCCGTGCGCGGCAAGAAAGAGCGCATCGGGCGGATCGTGCAAATGCACGCCAACAACCGCCAAGAGGTGGACGAGATTCGCGCCGGCGACATCGCTGCCTGCGTGGGTTTGAAAGACGTCACCACAGGCGAGACTTTGTGTGACCCCACCGCCATCTTGACCTTGGAGCGCATGGTATTCCCAGAGCCTGTGATTCGCCAAGCGGTCGAGCCCAAAACCAAAGCCGACCAAGAAAAAATGGGCATCGCATTGTCGCGTTTGGCTGCGGAAGACCCTTCTTTTCGCGTCAACACCGACGAAGAGTCTGGCCAGACCATCATCGGCGGCATGGGCGAGTTGCACTTGGAGATCATTGTTGACCGCATGAAGCGTGAGTTCGGCGTGGAAGCCAACGTGGGCAAGCCCCAAGTGGCTTACCGCGAGACCATTCGCAAGACAGTGGAAGACGCCGAAGGCAAGTTTGTGCGCCAGTCCGGCGGCAAGGGCCAATACGGCCACGTGGTGCTCAAAATCGAACCGCAAGAAGCTGGCAAAGGCTTCTTGTTTGTCGACGCCATCAAAGGCGGCGTGGTGCCCCGTGAGTACATCCCTGCGGTTGAAAAAGGCGTGAACGAAGCCTTGGGCCAAGGCGTGCTCGCCGGCTACCCCGTGGTGGACGTGAAGGTCACGCTGCACTTTGGCTCGTACCACGATGTGGACTCCAACGAGTTGGCATTCAAAATGGCCGCCATCTTTGGTTTCAAAGAAGGTTGCCGCAAAGCCAGCCCTGTGATTTTGGAGCCCATGATGGCGGTCGAAGTGGAGACTCCCGAAGACTACGCCGGCAACGTGATGGGCGATTTGTCATCACGCCGCGGCATGGTCCAAGGCATGGAAGACATGGTCGGTGGCGGCAAAGCCATCAAGGCCGAAGTGCCCCTGTCTGAAATGTTCGGCTACTCCACCACTTTGCGCTCCATGTCGCAAGGCCGTGCAACGTACTCGATGGAGTTCAAACACTACGCGGAAGCCCCGCGCAACGTCGCCGAAGCCATTGTGGCTTCGAGAGCTAAATAAAGGAATTTGTTGAGCTGTCTGCGATCCAGTGCCACTTCGTGCCCGTGCGAAGTGAATCAGCAATTGGGTGCAAACATTAAACCAATACACGGGCATTGTTCTTTGGAGAATTGAAATGGGAAAAGAGAAATTTGAACGGACCAAGCCCCACGTCAACGTGGGCACAATTGGACACGTTGACCACGGCAAGACGACCTTGACAGCGGCCATCACCTCGGTGCTGGCGGCCAAGTATGGCGG